>OGXQ01002168.1_pt1 | contig 13786 bp, 11 predicted proteins | sample 1576291 | NCBI WGS metagenome assembly OGXQ01 (sample SAMEA3541575, study PRJEB24748) | human gut metagenome | biome: human gut; feature: human-associated habitat; material: faeces | place: China | collected 2012 | reverse complement strand
GTTTTTTTGCGCGGCGGCATGAAAAAGCAGCCCGGCAGGTATCTGCCGGGCTGCTCCATCCCTTGGGGCGGCGGGCCGCCCCGTTTCTCCCCCCCTGCTGCACAAACGATCTACGCAGCAGCATTGGCACTTGGCCGGTGATCCGGCGGTGGGCATCCAAACCGCCGCCGGTTGATGACAAAAGATCAGTCGAATTTCGGCTGCTCGAGATAGTCGGTGTACTCGCGCAGGAACTTCTTTTCCTCCGGCTTGAGGTCCAGGCCGATCGTGCCGCCCGGATTCATGTTGTAGTCGGGGTCAAAGTAGTCCTTGAGCACGCGGAACACGCCGTACTCCTTCTCGCCGATGTAGCCCTCGAGCCAGGGCGCGAACATCTTGCCGATGCCGTGGTGGTGGCTCACGGCCGCGCCGGAGCGCTGGATCGCGTCGAGGATCGTGGTGTGGTAGGCTTTGAAGGCGTCCTCATCCTGCATGCGGGTGAGGAAGATGAAGTACAGGTTCGCACCCTGCGGATAGCAGTGCGACATGTGCGTCGTGACGACGGTGTTCGGCAGCGCGTGGCAGATCTTGCGCACGTCGGCGTGCACCTGCTCCATGTTCGACCAGTTGACCGTGCACTCGAGCGTGTCGGTCGTGATGCCGAAGTCCATGAGCGTGTCGCGCAGGTAGGGGTCGTTGAAGCGGCCCTTCTCCCAGCTGCGGGTGACGTAGCCGGTGAGCGGCATGCCGCCGTGACGGAGCGCGATCTTTGCAATGTTGCGCGCGACGTTGCGGCTGTAGCCCTTCTCGCCGTCGGTAAAGCCGAGGAAGAGGCAGCGCTCCATGTCCTTGTAGCCGAACTTGTCGAGCAGCGGCTGCAGCGGCGTCTCATCGACGTTGTAGAGCTTGAGCATGAGGTTGGTCTCCTCCGGGTCGGACAGACGGAACACGGACGAGTAGCCGCATTCGCACTGCATCATCTCGCGGGCGGCCTTCATGGCCTCGTCCCACGTCTTGAAGATGTAGGAGAAGCGCTTGCGGTTTTGCGGCATCCAGCGGAAGATGCGCAGCGTGACCTCCGTCAGCACGCCGAACGTGCCCTCGGAGCCCATCATGATCTGGTTCAGGTTCGGGCCGGTGGCCTCGCGGGAGTAGTGGCTGGTCTGGATCGTGCCGATGGGCGTAGCGTACTTCTGGCTGAGGACGATGTCGGCGATCGTGCCGTAATACGTGCTGTTCTGGCCCGCGCCGCGCGTGACCGTCCAGCCGCCGACGCTCGAATACTCGAACGACTGCGGGAAGTGGCCGCAGGTGTACTGCCGCTTGGCGTCGAAGAGCTCCGGCGCGCTCTGGAGCGTCTTTTCCAGATCCGGGCCGGACATACCGGCCTGCACGGTGATGGTCTGGTCGATCTCGTTGAAGCTGATGACCTTGTTGAAGTTGCGGCGCATATCCAGCGAGATGCCGCCCTTGACCGGCTCGACGCCGCGGGTGACGCTGCTGCCGCCGCCGTAGACGTACAGCGGGATGTGGTGCTCGGTGGAGTAGGCCACGATCTGCTCAACCTGCCCGGTCGTCTCGGGGTAGAGCACGACGTCCGGCACGCTGTCAACGCGCTTGTGGCGCAGACGCAGGATATCGTAGGCCGTGAAGCCGTAGGCCACGCTCAGGCGGTCATAGTCCGTGGTGGAGACATTGCGCTCGCCGACGATCTTCTTGAGTGACTCGATGTGCTCCGGCGCGAGCTGCACCGGGTGGTCGGAGAGGTCGACGGGGTCAAAGCCGATGTCGTCGGAATACTCCTTGAAATCGTCGTCCGTCATTTTGAACGTCTCTTTCATGAGCGTGTACAGAGACTCTTTCGGATATTTGAAGAAGTTCGGGTCGCCCCAGCGGAAAATGGAGCGGTAGCTGTCCGCCGGCGCGGGGGTGAGCAGCCATTTCGGCTCGAATCCTTTGTACGGTTTGTTGCTCATTGTGCAATCCTCCTCTTGACTTGGATGAGTTTCTGATAGATCGGGCGCAGGCGCGGGTAGATCTTGCGGTAGGCCTGCTCGTAAATGTCGTTATATACCTCGTGATTGCGCTCGTTGGGCTGGAACGTATCCTTGACGTGGACCATGGCTTTGGCCGCGGCGTCGAAATCGGCGAACACGCCCTTGGCCACGAACGCGACCATGGACGAACCGATGGAGCACGCCTCGTGCGTCTGCGAGCGCACGACCGGCAGGCCGAACACGTCCGCCGCGATCTGGCAGACCACGTCGCTCTTTGCGCCGCCGCCGCCGATGCGGATCTCGTGAATGGTCAGGCCCGAGCGGTCCTCCATGATGCGCAGCGCCATGTACAGCTCCAGGCACAGGCCCTCGATGATGGCGCGGTAGAAGTGGTAGCGCGTGTGGTAGTCGGAAAAGCCGATGACCGCGCCGAGCGAGTCCGGGTGCAGGATGCCGGCCGTCCAGTACGGCTGCAGGAGCAGACCGTCGCTGCCGGCGGGCAGGTCGCGGATGCGCTCGTCGAGCAGGGCCTCGGGCGCGATACCTTTTTCCTTGGCATCGATGGCGTCGGCCGTGCCGAATTCCTTGACGAACCACGACAGCAGCCACAGACCGCGGTAGATCTCGATCTCGGGATTGTAGTGGTCGTTGAGCACGCCGGGGTAGGCGGGCAGAAACTGCTGCGGCTCGACGTACTCGGTCGTGCTGAACTGGATGGTGGCCGTCGTGCCCAGCGAGATGGACGCCTTGTCGGAATCGACGACGGCGAGGCCGAGCGTCTCGCAGCCCTTGTCCGAGCCGGTCGAGATCAGCGGCAGGCCGGCGGGGATGCCGGTCAGGGCGCAGACCTCGTCCGTGACCGTGCCGATGACCGTGCCGGAGGGCACGAGGTCGCACAGCTTTTCGTTCGGCACGTCGCAGAAGCAGCGCGTGAGGCTGCCGGGCTTCATCCAGCGGCGGTTTTTGTAGTCGAACGGGATGTGGCCGATCTGGTTCGAGGCCGAGTCGATGAGGTTGCCCGTGAGCTTGTAGTTCAGGTACGTGGGCAGCATGACGTATTTGGCGGTCCTGGCCCAGATCTCCGGCTCGTGGCGCATGATCCAGTTGCCGACGGAGGCGGCGTAGACCACCTTCGCCGTTGGCTCCATGCCGGCGACCTTGAAGAGCATCATGTTTTTGGCAGGCATGGCGCCGTTCGGGTCAACGGTGCGCTTGTCCAGCCAGAGAATGATGTCGCGCAGGGGCTCGTTGTTCGCGTCCAGACACACGACCGTGTCGCGGATGACGGTGATCGTCATGGCGATCACGTCCGGCAGCAGGGCGTTGCTGCGCGCGCACAGCTCGCGGCAGCACTCGCACAGGCGGTCGAAGTAGAAGTTCGGCTTCTGCTCGGCCCAGCCGGGCTCTTTGGAGAAGTAGGGCTCGGCATACTTGCTCTGCACGACGTCTACGATCCGGCCGTCCGGGTCGACGAGCAGGGCGCGTGCGCTCTGCGTGCCGATGTCGCACGTCAGCACCAGCGGTTTGCTCAAGATGATTCCCTCCTAAGATTTATTTTTGCTCTCTATACAAAATATTCATTCGGGTCTGTGCCTGAGGAGGCTGCTCGTGGCGATGACATCCACGCCGAGGCCGAGCACGTCCGGGATCACGACATCGCCGCGGCCGATACGCTCTGATACGGTGACGGTTTTGAGCGCGTCCATGACATCGAAGATGCGGTCTTTCGGAATGTCGGCCGACACGCGCACCGGCAGTACCGGCGCGCCCGGGAAGGACGTGCGCACGGTCGAGCAGATGGTGCGCCTGGGCGCGGTCATCTCCGAAACGGCAAACTCCCGGCCGCGGGGGCAGGTGTTGCCGGTGACGGACCAGCCGTCGCCGTCGCGTTCGATTTTCAAGGTGCAGCCGCGCGGGCAGCCGATACAGGTGAGTTCTTTCATGCCTCTGCCACCTCGATCGTAAAGTGGACATCGCGCGCGTGGGCGATGCCGAGCTTGTCAAAGTCCAGTGTGAGCTGCTGCATCTCGGGCGGGCGCAGGAAGGGGTAGCGCCGCGACCAGGTTTCCTTTCCGTCGATGGTCAGCACCACGCGGCACGGGCCGAGCACCGCCGCGCTGCGGAAATACAGCGTGACGCTGCTGTTGTCCTCCGTGCGATCGAGCCGCTGGGGGACAAGGTAGCCGAAATCGTCCGAGATCGTGAGCGCGACCTCGTCGCGCGTGTGCGCGGCAAAGTGCGCCGCGCTCTTGCCCGCCAGCTCGCCAGAGGCGGACACATAGTCCACGAGGTCGTTGACGTGCAGCGCGTTGCCGCACGAGAAGATGCCGGGCACTTCCGTCATGAGCTGCCCGTCGCACACGGGGCCGCGGGTGTGCCCGTCGAGCGGGACGCCGAGCGACTCCGCCAGCTCGTTTTCCGGGATGAGGCCGACGGACACGATCAGCGCGTCGCAGTCGATGCGCTGCTCCGTGCCGGGGATGGGGCGCATGGCCTCATCGACCTCCGCGACCTCCACGCCCGTGAGCCGGTCGGCGCCGAACACGCGCGTGACCGTGTGGCTCAGGTGCAGCGGGATATTGTAGTCATGCAGGCACTGGTGGATGTTGCGCGTCAGGCCGGAGGGGGTGGACTTGGCCTCGTACACGCCGAGGACCTCTGCGCCCTCGAGCGTCAGGCGGCGGGCCATGATGAGGCCGATGTCGCCGCTGCCGAGGATGACGCAGCGCCGGGTCGGCAGCTCGCCGAGCAGGTTCGTAAAGTGCTGCGCGGTGCCGGCCGTGAACACGCCCGCCGGGCGCGTGCCGTGGATAAAGACCTGCTTTGCCGTGCGCTCGCGGCAGCCGGTGGCCAGCACGAGCGTGCGGGTGTCATAGCGCGCGACGCCGTCGCGGCTGACGGTGACGACCGCGAAGCCGGCAGGCGTTTTCTCCACGCGCGTGACGAAGGTCTGCGTGTGCGCCTCGATGCCCAGCTCCTCGAGCCGGTCGATGAAGCGCTCGACATATTCGGGCCCGGCCAGCCGCTCGCCGAAGCGGGCGAGGCCAAAGCCGTCGTGAATACACTGCTTGAGCATACCGCCCAGGCGCGCCTCGCGCTCGATGAGCAGCACGTGCGCACCGTTTTCGTGCGCGGAGATGGCGGCCGCGAGCCCGCCGGGGCCGCCGCCGATGACGATGACGTCGTACATCATGCCTGCACCTCCCCGGATTTCGTCGGGCCGAACGTGATGGGCGCGTCGGCCGAGGACTTGCGCACCGCGCTGAGCGGCACGCCGAGATACTCCGCGATGATGCGCACCACCTGCGGTGAGCAGAACCCGCCCTGGCAGCGGCCCATGCCGGGCCGCACGCGCTTTTTCACGCCGTCGACCGTCGGCACGCACACGTTCGAGCGCAGCGCGTCGAGGATCTCGCCGCGGCTGATCTCCTCGCAGCGGCAGACGATGACGCCATAGTCGGGGTTTTTCGCAATGTACGCCGCGCGCGTGGCGTCGTCCATCTCCCGCAGGACGGGGATGCCCGGCCGGTGGGGGTCAAAGTCCGGATTGATGGCCACGGGGCGCTCGCGCGCGAGGATGCGCGCGGCCATGTCCGCCACGTCGACTGCGACGGCGGGCGCCGTCGTCAGGCCGGGGGACTGGATGCCTGCAACGTGGATGAGGTTGTGTGTGCGCCGGCCGCGCTCGATGATGAAGTCCTCTTCGAACGTGGGCGCGCGCACGCCGGTGAAATAGGTGATGATGTCGCGCTCGGTCAGCGCGGGCATCGTGATTTTCTGCTTTTCGAATACGTGCGCGATGCTCTCGGGATACGTCGCCGTGTTCTCTTTTTCATAGGTCTCCACCGCGTCGGGCCCGATGAGCAGGTTGTCGTGCACGGTGTGCAGGATGCCGCCGCCCTTCGAGTGCGTTTTCGACACCATATCGCTGCCCTTCACGGACGCGATCGAATGCATGAACGCGCCGGCCTTGCGGTCGAGGATGCTGTTCGTGCCGCGGCGGGGATGGATGGAGAAAAAGCGGTCATCCGCCATGCGCGCCACGTCCTCGGCGAACACGCCGGCCGCGTTGATGACGAGCGTGGGGTGCAGCGTGCCGCGGTTGGTGTGCACGGCGGTGATCTGCCCGTCCGCGACGTCCATGCCCAGCACGGCGGTGTTGAGCGCGATGCGCGCGCCGTTTTGCACGGCGTTTTCCGCGTAGGCGATCGTCAGCCCGTAGGGACAGACGCAGCCGGAGTCCGGATTCGAGATGGCAAAGCGGGTCTTTTTGTTGAAGTTCGGCTCGCGGCGCAGCAGCTCCCTGCCGGAGATGAGCTCGGTGTCGGCGATGCCGTCGTGATATTTGCGCCACATGCAGTAGCCCCACACGGCGGGACGCAGCCAGCCGTGCTGGAAGCAGACATATTGCCCCACGCGGTGAAACGGCACGTCGAGCTCCTTGCAGACCTGATCGTACATGGCGTTGCCGCGGCGGATGTATTTGTGCTTGATGCTGCCGCGCCCGAGGTCGATGCCCGGGTGCACCTCGCCGTCGTTGCGCCCGGAGGCGCCGAGCGCGAGGTCACATTCCTTATCTACGACGAGAATGTCGAGCTTCTGGCGCGCAAGCTCGCGCGCGATCGACACGCCCGAGATGCCGCCGCCGATGATGAGCACGTCGGGCGTCTGCCCGTCGAGCGCATCGTCATGCAGCGCGGGCACGCGCATGGGCGCGTCCTTGCCGCCGGTGAACGTGATGTCATTGACGACATGGCACGTGGAATATTTCGTTGCGGCCATCTGGCCGGCGCGCACCACGTCGTCCCAGCGATCAAGTTCGCCGCGCAGGACGATGCAGCCGTCGGCCAGCGCCGCCGTGACGCGGCCGCCGAAGGCGCGGTGCAGTTTTCGGTTCAATGCGGAGATCTTCATGAAAGATAGGCCTCCCGGAAGATGAGTCGGCCAAGCGGCCGACTGGATGTCACAAATATACCCTTTTTCGACCGGGAAGTCAAGGATTCGCCCTGGGTCAAATCTGCTGAAATTTCCCTGCCAGACTGGACAAATCGCCCAAAATCGCGTACAATAAGACACGATTTATCTCATAAGATCAGAAATGAGGAAAGCAAATGGCCGCTCCGCGCAACGACAATGTCAAGGAGAAGATCCTCGACGCCGCGACCGGCCTGTTGGACACGCAGACGTTTGCCGATATCTCGCTGGCCGAGATCGCCGCGGCGGCCGGCGTGTCCAAGGGGACGCTCTATTACTATTATAAAAATAAAACGGATATCCTTTTCGACCTCACCAACCGCTATCTCGACCGCCAGTGGGATGAGCTGATCGCCTGGACGGAGAATAAGGACAAGGACACGTCCGTGCACCGGCTGGTGAAGTACGTCGTCGAGCGCAACACCGCCTCCGCCGGCATGCGCCTGCACCTGATCCACGCCGCCATGCTCGGCGACGAGGCGCTGCGCGCCAAGCTCATCGACCGCTACGCCGCGTTCGAGCGGCTCATCGCCGAGAAGATCGCCGAGCGCACCGACGTCGTCTCCGCCGACTATCTCACGCAGCTGATCCTGCTCGCGTCCGACGGCATGATCGTGCAGGAGGCGCTGCGCAACGACAACTTTGACGCTGCCGCCTTCGTGCGCCAGAGCGAGGCGTATCTGCGCGTTTTGCGCCCCGCCGACCGGATTTGAGTGTCATTTCTCAACAAATGTGTCGAAAGTCGCCCTCTTGTCCGGATTTGTGAAAGAATTAGCGTGTAACCGGTTGACACCGCATGGAACACGTGATATTTTTGTTATGACCAGGTGGTAGAGCAAGCGCCTGCTCGTTCCGCCGCGGCCAGGGGACGCCGCAAAGGCTTTTTTTCGTATGTCGAAGGCGCCGGAATGCACCCGCATCCCGACGCTTTTTTACATAGCTGCAATGGGAATTATTTTGAAAGAAGGGACAATATGAAAGACCTGAAACATCTGATTTTCTTCGAAAATCTCCTGCAGGACGCGCAGAATGAGCTCGTCACGCAGGCGGTCAACGACGGGAAAATCGCCCTCGGGTACAACTGTTATTACATCCCCGAGGTTCTGCTCAACCTGCCGGGCTGCTTCTCGAGCCGCCTGCGCGCGCCGCGCTGCGAGTCTACCGACGTTGCGACCTACTACATGACCAGCCGTGTCTGCCCGTATGTCCGCTCCATCCTCGAGCGTGCCATTGAGGGCGGCTACAACTACCTCAACGCGCTCTTCGGCGCCGAGTGCTGCGCGTCCATGGAGCGTATGGAAGAGCATTTTTTCCTCATCAATCCCGTGAAGAACGACCGCTTCTTCGTCACGCAGATCGATCCCCCGCTCAAGGGCGATAAGACCAGCTATGACTACTACAAGGGCCAGCTCAAGCTCAAGGTCGTCGACCAGCTCGCCGAGCGCTACGGCGTGGACACCTCCGATGCCGCCATGCGCGCGACCATCGAGAAGTTCAACGAGCTGTGCGATGTCATCACCGAGATCGGCAACTTCCGCAAGCTGCCCAACCCGCCCATTACCGGCTATGAGTTCCACGTCATCCAGCTCGTGAGCGAGGTCTGCCCGCACGACCTGATCCTCCCGTACCTGAAGGAGACGCTTGCCGAGATCAAAAAGCGCAAGCCCGAGCCGGAATTCCCCTTCCGCGCGCGCGTCGTGGTCGCCGGCTCCGAGATCGACGATCCCGAGTTTACGAAGCTCCTCGAGACCTGCGGCGCCATGGTCGTGGCCGACCGCTACTGCTTCGGCAGCTTCCCGAGCCGCGAGCGCATCGAGATCCAGGACGGCGAGACCGCGTTTGACGCCATCTGCCGCCACTACCTGCACTGGAACCAGTGCGCCCGCTTCATGGAGGGTGCGAAGATCGACCAGCGCCATGCTGAGGTCAAGCGCCTTGTCGACGAGTTCCATGCTGACGGCGTGATCTACGAGAACATGAAGTTCTGCGAGTTCTGGAGCTATGAGAAGGTGCTCGCCTCCCATATCCTGACCGAGGAGATGGGCGTGCCGTGCTGCACGATCGAGAAGGAATACGCGCTCGGCTCCATCGGCCAGCTCCGTACCCGTTTCCAGGCCTTCGTCGAGAGCCTGGAAATCAAGAAAATCAATTCTTGACACAGGAGGGGAATGAAAACTATGAATTGCCCTGTTACAAAATTTATTGACTCCAAGATGCAGAGATTCGACCCCCTCTGGCAGGCTCAGAACGGTGTCGGCGGTCTCCGCAGCCGTTACTATGATAAGACCGGCGTCGCCAAGTACCGTGAGTGGCGTGGTCTGCACGACACCATGGTCGACTACCGCGCATGGCTCAAAAACGTCATGTCCATGGCTGCCATGGTCGCCTCCGCGCCGATCCCGTGCCTGAAGGGCTTCTGGGAATATCGCTGGATGGGCTCCTACCTCGGCACGTTCATGTTCATCGACCGTCTGTTTGAGGGCTACCGCGGCCCCGAGCTCGTGATCGCGCACATGAATATGCACGCCATCGTGCAGAGCCTGACCAAGAAGATCGCCCTTGTGCTGTCTCACGACCTGCGCATCGGCGGCAAGGACAGCGATAAGATCATCCCTGTGGACGAGGTCATGCCGCCGCTGTTCCTGACCGGCTTCAAAGACCTGATCCCCATCCCGCTGCAGACGCTGCCGGAGTTCATCATCTGCGATGTTGACCAGCAGCTCGAGCCGTACTACATCGACGTAGCCGAGTCCTTCGGTCTGCCGGCAGACGTCTGCTCCCGCTGCGCGGCGGAGACCGGCGTTGCCCTCAACGACGACTTCCCGCTCTTCGGCAAGGCCATGCTCTCCACGAACATGCCCTGCAACGCCTCCGAGGCGACGTCCATGTTCCAGCGCCGCCGCATCGGCCTGCCGGACTTCCAGATCACCATGGCCATGATCCACAACGAGCCGGCCGCCCACCCGTACTCCGCGCAGGTCCTGCGCGACTGCATCGAATTCGTCGAAAAGGAATACGGCGTTGAGTATGACTGGAACGCCCTGTTCAAGCGCGCCAAGCACATGAACGAGCAAAACGAGATCGAGCTCGAGAAGTGGGATTACTTCAAGACTCCCTACTGCCCGCTGACCGGCATCAGCGAGACCCTGTACCGTCTGTACGCCTGGGCCTCCGCCAACGGCCAGGAGGACTACTTCACCAAGAACGACCGCAAGGTCATCAAGATCCTGCGCAAGTGCTACAAGAATAAGTACGTCCCGTATGGCGGCACCACGCGTCACCGTGCGTTCCTGTGGGGACCGTCCGCCGTGTACTACACCGACTTCCCGACCTGGACGCAGAACTGCTGGGGCATCAACATCGTCCTGAACATGGACTCCACCATGGGTCACAACATGATCAGCACGACCGACCCCGATCAGGCGCTCATGGATCTGGCGCTGTTCAGCGAAAAGGGCGTTATGCGTCACATGGCTGTCGGCGGCTGGGACAACGTCAACTCCGTCTGGGAGTGGGCCACGAACTTCAACTGCGACATGGTGCTCATGAACGACAACATCGCCTGCAAGGGCATGCTCGGCGTGCACGCCATGATGGAGGAGCAGGCACGCGACCTCGGCTTCCACTTCATCTTCATCGAGCACGACCTCGAGGACTGCCGCACCGTGCCGCGCCGCGATATGCGTAAGTGCGTCAACGAGTATATGTCCATCGTGCTCAACGAGCAGCCGCTCGACCCGACGCTGGTCGACTTCGACGACTCCGCGGCGTACTAAGAAAGGCAGGTACCGACTATGAATATGAAACTCGCTGCAAAGATCATGGGCAAGGTCGGCCTGGTCGGCTTTATCGGCTTCGTTGCGACCTTCACGATCTATATGTTCAACCTCGAGAACAAGCTCATCTACTATGTGCTGCGTCCCTTCCTGAACAAGCACTATGATTCTCAGGTGCGCGACAAGCGTATCGTCTGAGCGTTTCGCAAATCGCATAAATCGAAACCCCGCTGCTTCTGCAGCGGGGTTTTTGCGTGTGCCTGCGGCACACGCTCCACAGAGGACCGCTTCGCTGGGTCCTCTGTGGAAGAGATCGCAGCTCGCTGCAGCGCACGCATTGTACACCAAAGGCGCCCAATGCGCACGTTTGCGAGCCGAGCGGTATTTTCTCCGCCGTACACGCCGCCGGAGAAAATGATTGAAATTTCTTTGCGTCTGCGGACGCAAACTCTGCGAGGCTTTGTGACGTCACAAATGCCGCAGGGCGCGAAAAAGCCCGCGTGCACTGCACGCGGGCTGCTTTTCGCAAGGATCTTGTCCGATCTTACTTGATGCCGTACTTCTTGTTGAACTTATCGACGCGGCCGCTGGTATCGACGAGCTTCTGCTTGCCGGTGTAGAACGGGTGGCACTTGGAGCAGATCTCGATGGAGATGTTCTGCTTCGTGGAGCGGGTCTCGTACACGGCGCCGCAGGCGCAGCGGATCGTGGTCGGCTGGTAATTCGGATGGATACCGTCTTTCATAGTCATTCACCTCGTATTAGGCTGTCTTGAGCACGGGCTGGTCCGTGGTTACAAAACGCAATCTGAATTCTAGCATACCGGTGACAAAATTGCAAGCGGTTTTCGCATTTTTTTACGCATCCGGGCCCGGCACGTCGCTGACCTGGCCGCAGTGCAGAAAATACAGCACGCGGCGGCAGACCGGCTGGCCGGTGATGCGCGCCATCGCCCCGGCGTAGGCGCGCAGCTGCGCGGCGTAGTACGCCGTGCGCGCCGGCACGCCCTCGGGGCGGATGCGGTCGGTCTTATAGTCCACGATGACGAGACCGTCCTTTGTTTCGAACCACGCATCGACCACGCCGTCACATGGGACAGTTTTTTCTTCCGCGGCCGGTAGCTTCCCCCGCCGCAGCAGCCGCCTTCTCCCTTGAAGTGGCGTATGGTGTACCAGATCCCCACGGCGACGGCGGCCGTCAGGAGGACAATCAGAATGACGTTTTCCATGGTGGATCAGACTCCTCCCTGTGCGGAGGGGGATGCGGCCCAAAGGCGCGCATCCCCGTTCCGGTACAGTCTCAGTGTTTTTTTGCTTGGCGGCTGTGTCCGCCGCAGGCTCCGCCTCCGCACTGCTTGGCATAGGGGCAGCCGATGCAGGTCTCGCCCCGCTTTTTTGCCCGATAGAGGTAGAGGAGGATGCCTCCGAGAATGGCCAGGACAATGGCCGCAACGATGAAATCAATCATGACGGTTTACCGGGTGGCGGCCGTGTTAGGGGCGTCCAGGCGGTACTCCTCCTGGATGTGCCGGTTGGCACGGCGGGCCAGCGTGACGACGACGGAGATCATGACGATGATGCCGATGAGGCCGCCGATGGCGGCGCTGACGTTCAGCAGGGCGGGAGCGGTGATCAGCGTGCCGATGGTGTACACCAGATAGGCCACGGTGTAGCCGGTGCACAGCTGCAATCCGATGCCGCCCAGCACCCACTTGGTGCTCTTCATCTCCGAGTTCATGGCCCCGATGGCGGCGAAGCAGGGGGGCGTGTACAGGTTGAACATCAGATAAGCCAGAGCGGCCACCGGAGTAATGGCAATGTAGGCGGCCACATCCGCGCCGGCGCCCTCCACCATAGCCAGCTCATCCACGTTGATGAAGTTCTCCAGGCCCACAAAGCACACGGCCAGGGTGCCCACCACGTTCTCCTTGGCGATAAAGCCGGTGACGGCGGCGGCGGCCAGCTGCCAGCTAAGCACGCCCACGATGGGCACCAGCAGGACGGCGAAGGGGGCGGCGATGGAGGCCAGAATGGAGGAGTCGGCCGTCTCAGCCACCTGGAAGCTCCAGTCGAAGGTCTGCATGATCTGCACCACGGTGTTGCACAGCAGAATGATGGTGGCGGCCTTCACGATATAGGCCCAGCCCCGGCTGCACATGGACTTGAAGGCGAACCACAGGGAGGGGAGCTTGTACTCGGGCAGCTCGATGATGAAGAAGGACTTGCGGACCTTATAGCCGGTGACCACATTCACCAGCAGAGCACCCAGGAAGATCAGGACGATGCCGGTGACATACATCAGGAAGCTGACCCAGCCTGCGTTGTCGAAGAACGCGCCGGCGATCAGGGTGATGACGGGGATCTTGGCGCCGCAGGGCATGAAGGTGGTCAGCATGGCGGTGGCCCGGCGCTCCCGCTCGTTGCGGATGGTGCGGCTGGCCATAACACCGGGGATGGCGCAGCCGGTGCCGATGACAAAGGGAATGACCGACTTACCGGACAAGCCCACTTTCTTGAAGATGGGGTCCAGCACCACGGACACCCGGGACATATAGCCGCAGTCCTCCAACAGGGCGATGAGGAAGGTTTCCGTACCCACCGTCCAGGAATGAGTAACGTCGAAACCGAACCAAAATGCAGCCTGAATCCAGCTTCCGTTTGCCTTCCATTTGGGATAATTCCGTTTGAGCAGATCCCAATCGATCCGGTCGGGCGTAGGCAGCATGCGCTTTTTTGCCTCCTCCCACTTGTCGGGAGTGGTGATTGTAAAATCGAGGAATTCGGGAGTGGAATCCTCCAGCTTAAAATTTTTCAGCGTGACGCCCCAAGGGGTGGTGGAAATACTGTAATCTTCGGTCTCTTCCAGGATTTTTTCCTCATAGCGGGGCGTGATGTCCACGGAGATACGCTCTATTTTGTCAATTCCAAAATAGTCCCGCCAATCGACGCCCTCCGGCATTCCTTCACGATGCCATCTGCGGATCGTTCCCGCCCAAGGGTCGTCTGTAATGGGGACACGGTCTGCTTCACGGTGTTCAAACATACGCTGAACCCGCTCGTG
>OGXQ01002165.1_pt1 | contig 13804 bp, 8 predicted proteins | sample 1576291 | NCBI WGS metagenome assembly OGXQ01 (sample SAMEA3541575, study PRJEB24748) | human gut metagenome | biome: human gut; feature: human-associated habitat; material: faeces | place: China | collected 2012 | reverse complement strand
TGAGCCTGAGCAGGAAGTCGTTTTTGACAAGGTTATGGTCGTCGGCAAGGATGACCCCATTTGCGGAGCAGGTCCAGTTGATACCATGCCCGGAGCGCATAAGCATCGCCCTGCAGGGAGCGTTGTACGCGGAGGTTCTGTTCGTTGTCGATCATGTAGCGGGTGTTGAGCCCCAGGAACTTGTCGAGGAACTTGTTGACGTACATGATGCCTTTGTAGTCGCGTATCCAGTAGGTTTTGAAGGGGTCGCTCGCCGGAGTGCCCGAACCGACGGCAAAACGCCGCATGGCGTTGGTCTGGGCGGTGATGACCACATCGTCGGTCGCCCCGTCGAGGTAGACGTATTCGCCGCCCGAATAGGACGTGGGCAGCAGGGCGTAGCTCTTTTCGACGAATCCCCGGATCATCGAGGGGTAGTCGAGCAGGTTCTGGTCGGTATAGTGGCCGTTCGGCAGCGGGTCGAGGAAATCGGAACAGCCCGCGAACGGCAGTGCGGCAAACAGGACGATCAGGAATCTTTTCATGGTCATGTTCGGTTAAAAGGTGAATTTGAATCCGGCGGTAAAGGTCCGGTAGAGCGGGTAGGTCGAGACGCCTGCATTGATATTCTCGGGGTCGACATCCTTGATGCCGCTGATCGTGCAGAGGTTTGCGCCGCGCAGGAAAATGCGCAGCCCCTTGACGGCGGATTGGCTGCGGAAGCGCACGTTATAGCCCAGTTCGATGTTCTGGATTTTGAAAAATCCGCCGTCGCGCAGCCAGAAGTCCGAGCCCTGGAAGTTGTTCGTGGCCTTGATGTAGGTCAGGCGCGGGTAGTCGCCGCCGATGTTGTCGCGGACGAAATTCGAGATGCTGCCGGTGCTCCAGCCGTTCCAGAAATAGCGGTTGGTCATAGCCGTAACGTAGCCGGCACGTCCGGTCCCGACGACGGTGAAATCGAAATTGCGGTAGCGCACGTTGATGCTCAGCGAGTAGTCCACCTTCGGCGAGGTGTTGCCGATCACGCGCGTGTCGTTGCTGTCGATCAGGTTGTCGCCGTTCAGGTCGGCGTATTTCAGGTCGCCTACTTCGACATTGTCGTCGAAAAGCTGCCGGGGCGAGGTCTCGATCTCTTCCCGGGAGGTGAATTTGCCCAGGCAGACATATCCGCGGTAGTCTCCGGTCATCGTGCCGGTTACCCGCTGGTAGTCGTAGACAACGTTTTCGTTGTAACGCAGGTACTTGCCCTTCGTGGTCGTAAGGCTTCCGCCGATGGTGTAATGCACGTCGCCGATCCGGTCCGACCAATAGAGCGCCGCCTCCCAGCCCTGGTAGCGGATGCGGTTGTAGTTCTCGTAGGTGTTGATGCCGTCCATGCCGTAGAGGGCGGGCAGCGTGCCGCTCATGTCGGTGATGATGCCGTCGCGCAGGGCGTTGTAATAGCTGGCTTCGACCGAAAGGCGGTTGCCGAACAGCATGGCGTCGATGCCCACGGTGACCTCCTTGCGTTTCTCCCACGTGAGGTCGGGGTTGCCCAGCCGCGAGATGGTGTTGACGTAGGACTGGTAACTGTTCGTCGAGCCGATCCACTGGTAGCCGGTGGTATAGGGGCCGAAGTTGATGCCTTTGCTCTTGACGTAGTAATCCTCGTAGAGCTCCTGCGACCCGAAGGTGTCGTGGCCGATGATTCCGGCCTGGCCGCGTAGTTTCAGGTAGTTAACCCATTTTACGTCCTGCATGAAACCCTCCTCGGAGATCACCCAACCCACTCCGAACGACGGGAAGGTCCCGTAGCGCTTGCCGCGCTGGAACATCGACGATCCGGCGTAGTTGACTACGGCCTGGAACAGGTATTTGTCGCGGAAGGCGTAGTCGAACGTCCCGATGAGCGTCTGCTGGCGTTCGCGGAAACTGTTGCCCGAGCGGTCCACCGATTCGAGGTAGTAGGTCGCCGACGCGCCGACGCGGTGGTTGTCGTTGCGGTATTCGTAGCTCAGTTTCTCATGGAGGTAGAGTCCCTGGTGGGTCCATTTTCCCATGTTCGACTTGCCCGATACCTGCGTGCCTTCGTGCGAGGTCTTGACGCTCTCGCCCGTAGCCGGGTCGTAGATTACGGCCGTGTAGTCGGGATTTTTACCGATGCGGGTCATGTTGAAGAGGTTCAGACCTACGTAGGACTGGAATTTCAGCCCCTTGACCAGCGACCCGAGGTCGTAGGTGAGCGTGGCGTTGACTACGCCCGAACGCCCGCGGTCGGTCGAGAATCCGTTTTCGGTCAGCGAGGCGTAGGGGTTGTTCGGGTAGGTCGAACTGACACCGTAAATGGTGTTGCCCGTCTCCTCGTCGCGCGAAACGACCAGCGGGAAGGCCAGCGCAGGAACCGTGAGGACTTCGCTGATGGCGTTTTCGAACTCGATCGTCGCGGAACTGCCGTAGCCGTAGCGGGGCTGGCGGCGGAAGGTAAGCCCTCCGGCAAACCCGAAGTCGATGTCGAGGTCTTTCGTGATGGCGGCTTTGAGGTAGGTGCGGACGTTGATGCGGTTGAAATCGGCTTTGCTCCCGACCTTGTAGATGTCGCCCTCGCCCGTATAGCCGATGTAACTGCTGTACTGGAGCTTCTGCGTGCCTCCGTCGATGGATACGTTGGCCTTGTAATAGGGCCTCGTGTCCGAAAACATCATGCTGCGGTAGTCGACGTTCGGATATTGCAGGTCGTTGGGGTCCTTGCGGGCATAGGCCGCGATCGCCTCGTCGGAGTAGAGCGGGGTATAGCCGCTGTTGATGCGCGCCTGGTTGTTGAGCCGGGCGTATTCGACGCCGTCGACCCATTCGGGAAACCGGTCGACGACGCTAACGCCGCTTTCGAACCCGAATTTGATGCTCCGGCCGTGGGTCAACCCGCGCTTGGTGGTGATGTTCAGGATGCCGTTTGCCGCCCGCGATCCGAACAGCGCCTTGTCGGCCACGTCGCGGATGAGCGTCATGCTTTCGATCTCCTCGGGATCGAGCTGCAACTGGGTCATGTAGACCGGCATACCGTCGACGACGTATACCGGGGAGAAACTGCGCGTGTAGAGGACCGTGCGTGCCGTTCCTCCGGCATAGGTTACGCCGGGAATACCGGCTTGTTCGCGGACGGCGAGTCCGGCGATGACGCCCGTGAGCGAGTTGCGGAAATCGTTGGTCGGGTATTTGTCGATGTCCTGCTCGTAGTAGGTCGTGGCGTTGCCGGTCGCAACCGCCTTGCGGGTCATACGGCCATAGGGCATGTCGAGTTTCTGGTAGATGCGCATTGCCCGGTCGGCCTTGACGATCGAGTCGGTCCGGAGTGCTTCCGCGGTCGTTATGGCCTCGCCGGAATCCGGTCCGGCGTAGCGCGCTGCGCCGTAGGCCGTTGCTGAAAAGAGCAGCAACGCCGTGCCCATCAGGTATTTGTAGCTGTTTTTCATAGTCGGTCGGGGGCTACCAAAGTTCATTGTTGACGAAGTTTTGCATCTTGTTGGCCTCTTCGGTGGGGAACGGCAGGTAATACATGGCGTTCTTCCAGTTGGCCTGGCGGTTCGAGGGGATGACCCGGCGGATGTAGCGGCGTCCCCGGGGGTATTCGGCCGAGACGGCTGTTTTCTCGATGTACATGCCCATCAGGGGCTGAGTCATCGTCTGCGGGGCGATCTTCCAGCGCCGGATGTCGTGGTAGTAGTGATGTCCTTCGAAGGCCAGTTCCACGCAGCGCTCATTGCGGATGCGCTCGCGCATCGACAGGGCGTCGCCCGTGAATTTGTCGAGTACGTCCGGCATTCCGGCCCGCGACCGGATTTTGTTGACAGCCTCCGTGGCCGTGAGGGCCAGGCCTCAAGCCGTACCGTTCGGGCCATAGGCTTCGTTGACCGCTTCGGCGTAGTTCAGGTAGAGCTCGGCCATGCGGATCAGCGGGTCGGTGTGCTGGTGGGCGGCCGAGGTTCCCAGCGCACCGTTCCACAGTTTATTGACGTAATAGCCCGTGTTGGAGTAGCCTTTCTGGTCGTTCGAACCCCAGGCGATGCCGAACGTGCGGGCGTTGTTGTTGAGCGACGAGGTGGGGTAGGTTCCCGTGGCGGGGTCGTAGTGGATGTTGACGCCCGACGGGCATCCCGCCACGACGCTGCCGTCGTGGAGAATCGTCTTGTCCAGGCGCGGGTCGCGGTTGGTGTAGGGGTCCTGTTCGTTGTAGTGGCCCGCGGCTGCGGCTGCAATGCGGTCGGTTTCGGTCAGGAGCGGATCGCCGTCGAGGGTTTCGAAGCGGTCGACGAAATTCTGCGTCGGGCAGTCGCCGCTGGCATTCGTGTAGTTCGAAACGGGGTAGCCGAAGCTGGCCGACCACGTGGAGGTGTTGATCTTGCTGCTGCCGTAGTTCCAGGCCCAGATGTGTTCGTTGGTGTATTTCGTGCCGTAGAAATTGCTGTTCCATTCCGCAAAGGGAACCAGGTCGTATCCGTATTGCCCGGCCAGGTGGATGGCTTCGGCGCAGGCTTCGGCGGCGTTCTGCCAGTCGCTCTGGCCGTGACGGTTGTTCAGTTCGCTGGCGGCGTAAACCAGGCAGCGGGCCTTGAGGGCCTTGGCCGCCACGCCGTTGGGATAAGCCATGTCGCTGCTCGTGAGGTGTCCTTCCGAACCGGGCAGGGCGTCGCGGCGCACTTTCCCGGCGGCCACGAAGTAGTCGTAGGCGCGGTCGAGGTCCTCGGCGCAGCGGGCGTAGGTTTCCCAGGCCGAGAGGCGTGTCATGTCCCAACTGTCGTCGGCTTCGAGCGCTTTGTCGAGGTAGGGCATACCGCCGAAGACGCGGCAGAGCGTGAAGTGGGCGAAGGCCCTGACAAAATAAGCCTGCCCGATGAGGTCGTCTTTGTCGATCTGCTTGGCGTTCTGCACCATGTCGATATTTTCGATACACTTGTTCGCGACGCGGATAATGCGGAACATCGAATAGGAGATCGGGCGGAGCGAGGTGCTGGTGGTCCACTCCGTGACGTTGGCGCCCAACGCTCCGGCCTTGATCTGCTGCGCGCGCAGCCAGCGTCCGCCGTCGCTCATGTCGGTCAGTGCATACCACGTAAAGCGACGGGTGTTGAAGTCGATGTAGAGCGGATAACCTAATTTGATGTTGATGTTGTCGCCGCTGTCCTTCTGTCCCGTACGTCCTTCGTAGACGTTGTTGAAATAGGCCTTGAAGTTGTCCCAGGTCGAGAAGACCTGGTTCTCGTCGAGTCCGGTTTCGGGATCCATGTCGAGGTAATGGCAGCCCGGAGCGGAGAGCGTGCAGGCCAGCAGGAGGGATAGTATCAGTTTTTTCATATGCTTTCCGTTTTTAGAATCCGATTTTGACACCCAGTTTGACGCTGGTCATCTGCGGATAGAATCCCGAGGTGAAGGTCGTGCTCTGGGGATCGCCTTCGACCAGGCTGGAGAAAGAGAACAGGTTGGTTGCCGTGAGGTAGAGACTCAGGCTGCGGAAACCCACACGCTGGCGGAGACGCTTGGCGTTGAACGTATAGGCGAAGTAGACCTCTTTCAGGGTCACATAGTCGGCCTTGCGCCATGTGCGGCCCGCAAGCATCATGTTGACCCCGGCGTCGCCGCTGCCGCCCGCCCACATATACATCGGGTGTCCCGACGTGCCGCCGTAAACCAGTGTGGCGTGGTTGGCGTCCCGGTTGTCCGGGCGCCAGTAGTCGAGCTGCGATTTGGTGATGCGGTAATCGCCCTTGTTGAATTCGATTTCCCAGCTCTTGTTGTATTCGACCCACTTGCCGAAGTTGGCGTACCACAGCATGCTGAATTCGAATCCCTTGTAGTTGAACCCGGCGTTGAACGAGCAGATGGCCAGCGGGTACTGGCTGCCGGCGATGGCGTGCAGGTCCTTGTCCGAGAGTTGTCCGTCGGCCGAGTAGTCGAGGTATTTGTAGGCGCCGATGTTGACGAAGTTCCAGTCGGTCGTGTAGGCGGGGTAGTTGTGGATGTCGTCGATGGATTCGTAGTAACCCGAGTCGACGATGTCTACGCCGCTGGTTTGTCCCTTGTAGGGTTTTCCGGCGGTTTTCTGGTAGTCGGGCGCATAGGGCGCATCCTCGTAGTTGGTGATGCGGTTTTCGTTGAGCGAGACCATTGCCGAGAGGTTGTAGCCGAATCCCGAAGCGGTTTTGTCGGCCCAGCCCAGTTCGATGTCGATGCCGTGTTTCTTCATGCTGCCGCGGTTTACCTCTTTGTAGGAGGTTCCCACCAGCATCGTAACGTTGGGCGAAACGAGCATGTTGGTACGTTTTTCGTCGAAAAGGTCGAGGTTCAGCGTCAGCCGGTTATTCAGCCACCCCATTTCGATACCCAGGTCGCGCTTGCGGGCCTCTTCCCACTGTGCGACGAGATTGGCCGCTGCGCTTTCGTAGATGTAGCCGTCGCTGCCGCTCGAATAACTGCTGAAATAGAGCCAGCGCGAGTCGGAGCTGTCGCTGCCGACAAGGCCGTCCGAATAGCGGATTTTCAACTTCGACCACCAGGGCATGGCGCGTTTCCACCATCCCTCCTGCGACGGAACCCATCCCACGGCTACGGCGGGGAAGAATCCGTACCGGTTCTCGGGCGAGAACTGCTCCGATCCCGTGTATCCGAGGTTGCATTCGAACAGGTATTTGTGCTTGTAATCGTACGTTACGCGGCCCACGAGTCCCTGCGTGCGGTAGGGGAAGTTCGTGGTTTTGATGTTTTCGCGCTGGTTGAACAGGGCGAGCGCCGTGACGGTGTGATCGCCGAACGTGCGGTTGTAATCCACCGCTCCCTCCCAGTAGAAGGTCGCGTAGTAGGTGTTCTCCATCGAACCCCGCGTCACGGAATAGGGAGTCTGTTCGTAAACGACCTCGCTGGCCGCGGAGTAAATCCACGGATTTCCTACCCCCGAGTCGTACCGGTCCCAGTCGATGTAGAACGTGGGATTGCTGTTGGCGGCCGTCTGCGAGACGCGCGAATAGTAGGTGCTCAGCGAAACGTTGGCTTTCAGCGAGAGTCCCTTGGTGATGAAGTCGAGTTTCTGTTCGAAATTGAGGTCGGTGTAGAGTTTGTTATCCGTAATCTGGTCGAACTCGCCCGTCGAGAGCGTCGTCCGGGCGTTCTTGAAGTAAGCCGTGCGGTGGCTCGAAATGCGGCCTCCCGTGGCGTCGGGATAGTCCGTGTCGGGAATCTCGTCCAGCACCCATGCCGGGAAATAGTCCGGGTACATCATCGGAGAGGCGGAATACATCATGTTGAAAAGTCCCGAGACACTCGATCCCGTGGGTTTATCGCGGATGCCCAGCACGCCGCCCACCTTGACCGACAGTTTGGTCGTTTTCGTCACGTCGAAATCGAGGTTCGAACGGTAGTTGATGCGGTCGTAACGGAAGTTGGCGTTGCTCCATTCGGAGAAATCCTTGAAGATCGAACCCTCGTGGGTGTATCCCAGCGAGAGGAAGTATTTGACGCGCTCGGAGCCTCCCGAGACGTTGTAGTTGGCATTGATCGTCTGGGCGCAGTTGCGCATGACGATGTCGAACCAGTCGTTGTCGGGATAACGGATCGTGTTGAGCCGCGACGAAGGCCGGGCGTATTCGTCGATCTGCGACTGGGGGATCAGCGAGCCGTAGCTCTGGGCGTTTTTCAGCGCCACGTTGAGCAGCGAGGCCGTCTGCGCCGAACTGATGTGGTCGGGAATTTTCGTCGGGAAGTCGAGGCCGTAGGAGAGCGATACGTTCATGCGCGGCTTGCCCGTCTTTCCCGTACGGGAGGTCACGATGATGACGCCGTTGGCTCCTTTGGCGCCGAATACGGCAGTCGCCGAAGCGTCTTTCAGCACCGAGATCGACGCCACCTCGTTGGGGTCGAGGTCCGTGAAACTGCGTTCCACGCCGTCGACGAGCACCAGCGGCGCCGAACCGTTCCAGCTCGATACGCCGCGGACGAAGATATTCGCGTCGTTGTTGCCCGGCTGACCGCTCGTCTGGATGGTCGTCACGCCCGAGAGTTTACCCGTAATGGCGTTGGTGATGTTGGTCGTGCCGGAATTGACGAGCTGTTCGTTGTTCACCTGAGAGATGGCGCCCAGCACGCTCTCCTTCTTCTGCACGCCGTAGCCCACGATGACTACGTCTTCGACTTTGTGGGCCTCCTCGGCGAGCGTCACCTTCAGGGGCGAGGCGTCGACGACGGCGATTTCCCGCGCCTGGTAGCCCAGGAACGAAATATGGAGTACGGCGCCTTTGCGGACGCGGAGCGAGAATGCTCCCTGCCCGTCGGTGATCGTGCCGCCGGCGGTTCCTCCTTTTATCGTGACCGCTGCGCCTGCGATCGCTGCGCCGTTGGTGTCGACGACACGCCCTTTGGCCTGAATCGTCGGTTGCTGCGCCTCGGCAGCCTGTTCCCTGGCGGCAACCGGTCCTGCCGCGATTGCGAACAGCAGCATCAACAGCGTCGCGCCCAGGCAGCGAAGCCAGGCGGACGTTATTGAAAACGGGTTGAGGTAGATTTTTTCCATGTATGAAGTTTATTTAGGTTCGGGGATGTGGCTGCGGGCCGCCGGCCGGTACGAAGGCCGGCCGGCAGTCCCTGCGGCCTGGTTTTTCAGGGGTCGATCCGGTAGAAGGCGATGGCGTCGAGTTCGCCCGTCGACCATTGGCGCAGGCGGGCCGTGCCTTTGGAATCCGGCTTGGTGATCCGGGGCTTGCCGGCGATCTGGCAGGCGGCCTCCGTTATGCGGATGCGGATGCGGATCGCGCCGTCGGCTATGGATTCGCTGAATGTGGCGTACTCGTTGACATCCACGGTCGCGCTGGCGGAAGGTAGTTCGTAGGTCGCTTCGACGGTCGAGGAGTCTCCCGGATAGACGAACGTGTGCAGGCTCGTGGGCTTCCAGACGCCCTGGTCGAAATATTCGACCGTCCAGTACCGCGGACCCTGGCTCGTGCTGCTCGAGGCGTAGCTCAGGCGGACGGTGGTTCCTGCGGTGAAGTCTTTGACGGGAATGGTGAACTCCAGGTTGTCGTCGGTCCAGAGGTTTTTGAACGCATAGTGTCCTTCGCCCTTGCCGCTGATGATATAGCTCGTCGTGTAATTGATGCCGTTGTCGCCCTTGTGCCATTGTCCGTAGGCCGTCGTGCCGTTCGGGCGGTCGGCGGGCATGAAGCCGTTGACCGTCCAATTGGGTTCGGCGGTGTCCTTGCTCTTGAGCGTTTCGTCGGTGAGCGTCCACCATGCCAGCAGCACATCGCCGGCGGCTTCCTGCGTAACGGTGATCACGACATCTTCCAGCGCCGGGTCGTCGGCATGGATGGTCAGCGTGCCGTTGCGCGCCGCGCCGCCGTTCGGTTCTGCCGTAAGCGTCACTTCTGCCGGGGCCGCAGATGCTGCGCCCTCGGCGGGCGATACGGTGAGCCAGTCGAGGTCCGTTTTGGTGACGGTCCAGTTGCGGTTGCTTTGGATATGCAGGGTCGTGGGAGTTTCCGGTGCATTGGCGAAGGCGAGTTCGTTCTCTTCGGCTCCCGTGACCACGAGCATTGGCTCGTCGCGGTAGGCCGTCTGGCGGACCGTTACGACGACCGGTTCCATGCCTGCGGCGCGGAACGAAACGGAACCTTCGCGGGCGTCGCCGCCGTTGGCCGTCGGGGTCACGGTGATCGTGGCTTCCTGTTTGCGCGAGCCGGACAGCGGGGCGACTTCGGCCCAGCCGAGGTCCTGTTTGTCGGCCGTCCAGTCGACATTGCTGTACAGCTTGAAGGTGACGGGCTGTATGTCGGTGAATTCGAACGCCAGCGTGTTGTCCGTGAGTCCGCTCAGGGTGATGGTCGGCGTGATGGGATAGGCGTCCTGCGTTACGGTTACTGTTTGCATGCAGGCTCCGGCGTAGATGGTCAGTTCCCCGCTGCGTTCCAGGTCGTCGTTCGCTTCGGCCGAGAGACGGATCGTCGCCGGGAGTTTCGAGCCGCCGTTCATCTGCGATACGGTGAGCCAGTCGAGGCCGCTTTTGGCGATCGACCACGTTTTGTTCGATACGATGGTGAATGTGATGTTCTCCTCGGCGTCGCAGGTGAATCTCACCCTGTCGTCCAGTCCGCTGACCTCCACCCGGTCGGCGGCTTCGGTGGCGGGGTCCGAGGAGCAGGACGCCGCAACGACTCCCGACAGCAGGAGCATTGCCGCGCATGCAATTTTTAAGGTCGTCATTCTGATGGTTGTTTAGGTTCGGTGGTCAAAAGTATCTCAAAGCATCCGATTCGTTTTTCACGAGTGTCTTTGTTTTTTGTCGCAAAGTCGCATCCGGCTCTGCACAGGGCATGCAGTGCGGAATTACATTTTCACGATCTCCGAAGCCGCCATCAGGAAGGCTCCGACGCCGTAAACTTCGGTCATGTCGCGTGTCGCCGAAGCGGGCGATCCGCCGATCGGCTGCACGTATTCGAGGCGTCCGTCGCTGCGCACGTGGGAGCAGAGCGCTTTCCAGCCTTTGCGTGCGGCTTTCCGGTAGGTGCTTCCGGTCAGGATGCCGCGGTTCACGCCCCATGCCAGTCCGTAGGTGAAGAATCCCGAGGCGCTGTTTTCAGGCATCGGATAGGTTTCGGGATCGAGCATGCTGGGATGCCATGAACCTTTCCGGTCCTGGCAGGCCACGACCGATTCGGACATTTCGACGAAAAGCCGCCGGTAGTACCCGTACATCGGATCGGTTTCGGGGACGGTTTCGAGCAGGATTGCCAGCGCTGCGTAGCACCAGCCGTTGCCGCGGCTCCAGAAGACCTTCTCGCCGTTCTTTTCCCGCTTGGGGATGAACCGGGCGTCGCGGTAGTAGAGCCGCTCGGCGGGGTCGTAGAGCGCCGCCGTCGAAGCATAGAATTCGCTGTTCATGAATTGCAGGTACTTCGGGTCGCCCGTGATTCGGGTCAGCAGGGCATAAACCGGCGGGGCCATGAACAGCGCGTCGCACCAGCTCCAGCGTTTCGACCCGTTCTTGGCTTTGATGTGCAGTTTGGTCTTCGCCGGGAACGCAATGACCGAATCGGCCCGCTGGAGGACGGGACGGAGCATTGCCGTGTCGCCGTAGCGCTGGTAGAGCATCAGGTAAGCCTGCCCGACGCAGATGTCGTCGGCGTGGTACTGCCGCCGTCCCATACACCAGCCGTTGCGGCGGCCGATGCCGAGTACGAACTCTTCGCAGGGTTTGTAACCCGACGTTTCGGCCCAGACGACCATTCCGCGGTAGAGGGCGCCGTTGGCCCAGTGCTGGTCGCTGCGCCGGTCGCCTTTCGAAAGGTAACGGCCGAAATTGTCGATCTGCCATTGCGCTACGCGGTTGGCGATCTGCGTGTCGCGTTTCCCGGCTTCGGCGCTGGCCGGGGCGCCGAGGATTGCCGCCGTGAGCAGCAGGAACGTGATAAGTCGTTTATACATGGTGTGTCGTATTGGAATGGGTTGTCTAATTGCGGGGTTTGCCGCCGGGAACGGGCTCGGGTTTCTGCCACTCGGCCTTCATGGTGTAAGGCATGCGGAAAACATCGCCCTTGTCGTTGCAGAAATAGAGGTACGAGATGCTCAGGCTGTCGGGATTGCCGTCGGCCCAGAACGCATAGAATTTCCGGTCGGCGTTGAGCGGCCGGCGGGCATAGCCGTGGTTGCGCGGGCTGTCGTGGGTCAGCGTACGGACGCGTTCCCACGTTTGGCCCTTGTCGCGGCTGCGCCACATGACCATCTCGCCGCCCGTGCCCCAGTACTGGGGGCCTGCGTCGGTCGGTGCGACGACGGTCCATACGTCGTTGCGGTCGATCCAGAGGCTGCCGCTGTCGTAGCAGTGCGTCGAGGTGGTGATCTTGCTGTAAACCCATTCGCGGCCGTTCCAGTGGACGGTGTGCCATTGGCGGATGCCGCCGTCGGGGCCCGTCAGGTGGTTGTCGCTCGTCAGGTAGAGGATCACGGGCTGTCCGTCCGTCCCGAAATTGATGTCCTTGATGTAGCAGTTGCGCTGTTCCGACTGGTAGTCGTGTACGAGTGCATTGTTTTTCGACCGCGTGATCGGCAGTTCCACCGGTTTCCCGTCGATCGTCGTCCAACTCCGGCCCCAATCCTCCGACTGGATATAATAGATATTGGTGCGGGTGTCGACACTGCCGTTGATGTGGCGGTTGAAGCAGCACATCAGCTTGTCGCCGCAGAGGTTCGAGAACTGGTAGTGTCCCGATTTGGTCTCGCCCTCGTCGATGATCGAGGCGATCTGCCGGTAGTCGGACCATTTGCGGCCGTCGGGGCTTGTCTGGTAGAACAACTGCCGCACGCCGTCGTAACGGGTGAAGAAGAGGAAGAATCCCTTTTCGGGGTGGTAATGCACCTGCGGGTAAGTCATGATGCTTTCGTTGACATACTCGAATTCGGAGATGTCATAGGGCTTTTTGCTGCGATAGCGGATGCCGGGGCGCTTGTTGGCCCGGCCGGCGACGAATACCCAGATGTATCCTTCCCGGTCGATCTGGATCGTGGGATCGTCGTGGGGGTCGCAAACGCCGTCCACCCCTTTGTCGAAGACCACGACCGGACGGCGCAGCATTCCGGTCTTATGGTCGTAGCAGCCCGCCATGCAGAGCAGGTATTTCTGCTCCTCGGAGGGTGTGCCGCCGTAGACGAAGAAGGTCTTGTCGACCTGGGGCGCATAGACCGCCATCGGGATGTGTTTCATCGTGTAGGTTCCCAGTCCGCCCGAATATTTGGCTCCGTAGGCCGAACGGGCCTGTCCGATCGTGAACCAGATGCCGCGGTATCCGTCGGCGGTTTGATTGTCCATTGATGTGTGTTCCTGCGCTCCCGCGGCCCATACCGTGAGAACGAGTGCCAGTGACGCTAAAATCTTTTTCATGGTTATTTCTGTGTTTTGTAGTTTTTAAGCCGGAGCAAAGCTTCGAGGAAATAATAGTCGCCGTAGATGATCGGCACGTCGACCTGCGAACCCGAAGGTTTCGACCCTACGCTGTGGTCGATCAGAAAGCCGCACTTCTTCCCGGCGGGAATCAGGTAACGGTCCGAAGCGAGCGACGTGAGGATTTTCCGGGCGGTCCCGTAATAGGATTTTTCCTTTCCGGGGGCGTATTTGGCCAGTTCGAGCAGGGCTGAAGCGGTGATGGCTGCTGCCGAAGCGTCGCGCGGTTCGTCGGGAATCCCGGGAGCGTCGTAGTCCCAGTACGGCACGAGGTCTTCGGGCAGGCGGGGATGGTTGATGAAATATTCGGCGCATTTCACCGCGCGGTCCAGATAGCGCGGATCGCCCGTTTCGCGGTAACACATCGTAAAGCCGTAGAGCGCCCAGCTCTGACCGCGCGACCAGGCCGACGCGGCCGAATAACCCTGTCCGCCGCGCTGTCCGGTGACACGTCCCGTTCCGGCGTCGTAACAGACGATGTGGAAACAACTGTTGTCCGGGCGGAAGTGGTTTTTGAGCGTGTTGTCGGCATGGCAAACGGCGATGTCGTAGTAGCGCTTGTCGCCGGTGAGTTTCGAGACTGTGAACAGCATTTCGAGGTTCATCATGTTGTCGATGATGACCCGGTAGGGATTCGGGTCGCCGTTTTTGTTGTCCCACGAACGGATCAGCCCGACGGCCGGGCTGAAGCGGGTGAGCAGGGCGTCGGAAGCGTCGATCAGCAGTTGCCTGTACGCCTCCTCTCCCGTCAGCCGGTAGGCTGCGGCGCAGGGACAGCCCACCATGAACCCCAGGTCGTGGGTTTTGGTGTAGCGGCGCAGCGTGTCGAGGGGCGCCGTTCGGCGGCAGCGCCATGACAGACGAGGCGTTAAA
>OGXQ01002161.1_pt1 | contig 13815 bp, 10 predicted proteins | sample 1576291 | NCBI WGS metagenome assembly OGXQ01 (sample SAMEA3541575, study PRJEB24748) | human gut metagenome | biome: human gut; feature: human-associated habitat; material: faeces | place: China | collected 2012 | reverse complement strand
AGTCGCATCATCAACCGCCGCGTATTGGAGCTGGAGCCGCTGCCCACGCCCGCGCAAGTGCTCGCTGAACTCCCGCTGACCGATCAGGCTCAGGAAATCGTCGCCTACTCGCGTGATGAGATTCGCGCGTGCCTGTACGGCCAAGACGACAGGTTGTTGGTCATCGTCGGCCCCTGTTCGGTTCATGACCCGAAGGCCGCGCTGGACTACGCGCGCCGATTGGCCAAGCTGAAGGACGAGCTCGGTGAGCAGCTGCTCATCGTCATGCGCGTGTATTTCGAGAAGCCGCGCACCACCATCGGCTGGAAGGGCCTGATCAACGACCCGGATATTGATGGCAGCCACAATATTCGCAAAGGCCTGTTGCTTGCTCGCAAAACCTTGCTTGGTGTGCTGAAGGAAGGATTGGCGGCCGCCACGGAATTTCTGGAGCCCACCAGCCCGCAGTTCATCTCGGACGCGGTGAGTTGGGGCGCCATTGGTGCGCGCAACACGGAAAGCCAGATCCACCGCCAATTGGCCAGCGGGCTTTCCATGCCGGTCGGCTTCAAGAACGCCACTGACGGCTCGGTGAAGGCAGCGGTCAACGGTTGCTTCGCCGCTGCTCAGCAGCACACGTTCTTCGGCATTGACCATCTGGGGCGTGCCTGCGCAGTCGAGACCCTTGGCAACCCGGACTGCCATGTGGTGTTGCGCGGCTCGATTCACGGCCCGAACTACGATGCCGAATCCGTGGCCAAAGCCATGGAAGACGTACGCGCCGAAATGCCCGCCGAATCCGCAGCCTCGCATGGTCTGATTGTTGATTGCTCGCACGGTAACTCCGGCAAGGACGAACATCGTCAGGCCGAAGTCGTGCGCAATATTGCCAGCAGAATTGCAGCTGGCGAACAGGGTATTACCGGCATCATGATGGAAAGCTTTATTGAAGGAGGCAATCAGAAGGCCGCGCCGCTTGATCAGCTGGTCTATGGCAAGTCGATTACTGACAAGTGCATCAGCTGGGAAGAAACCGAGGCCTTGCTGCGCGAGCTTGCGGAAGCCGTAGCCACACGGCGTTGGCACTGAGTTGCGTCATCGGCTCTCTCGCGGGAGCAATGCAACGAAACGTCTCTACCCCTCAGCCTGCCATTCGGCGGCCACCTCCCCTGACAAGGGGAGCCGAAAGTGTTGTGAAAGGAACTTACGTATGGGTATGAAAACTGTAGCTATTATTGGCGCATTGGATGAGGAAGTGGCGCTGATCGCCAAATCGCTCACGCATGTGACGCACACCGCCAAGGGCAGCCTTGACATCGTGTCCGGCACGGTCGACTCCTTCGGTTCTGACGTCATCAAGGTTGCCGCAACGGTAGGCGGCATGGGACTGGTCAATGCGGCCGCCACCACGCAGCTGCTGATTGACGAGATTGCCCCGGACGCCGTGATTTTCAGCGGCATCGCCGGCAACCTCAACACCCACCTGCACATCAACGACGTGGTGCTCGGCGGCACCCTGCGCTACCTCGACACTGACATGCGGCTCGTAGGCCAGTGGAAGCCCGGCACTGCGGACGCTCCGGTGGAGGAATTCCACTCTGATGACCGTCTGCTGGAAGTCGCCGACGAGGCGCTTGCCAATGCGGGCATTACCCACATCACCGGCATCATCGCCTCCGGCAACTACTTCGTGGACACGCCCCAAAAGGTCGAGGAGGTCATCCGACTCACCGGGGCTGACGCCGTGGAGATGGAAGGCGCCGCCGTGGCACAGGTCGCCGCCCGCAATAACGTGCCGGCACTGGTGATTCGTGCCCTTTCCGACAACGCCGACACCGATTACGAGGTATTCAAGGAGTTCGACATCTCCGAATACGCCGATACCGCCGCCCGTCTGGCTGTCGACATCGTCAAGCGCCTGTAACTGGTCACCTCCAAGTTCGGCGTTGCCGGTGTGGGCTGGTACATGGCTATCATGACTGCCCTCGCTCTGCTCGCTCTGTTCCTGATCAAGGAAAGCAAGGACAAGGACTACGAGCTGTAAATAGAGCTCCCCATATTATGCTCCCGCCAGCGGGAGCATTTTGTTATGTCGTCCCACCAAAAATGAACAATAGACGAACTTACGTAGTTTGGGCATCTCACTACGCCTTGCACGTTTTACTCTGGAAATCATGGATATCTGGCAGATCGTCGTGATTGTGGTGCTCGCCGCGCTGATACTGGCGTGGGTTGCCGTCATCGCCTACAACAAAGGCCGCGTTTCAGGTCGACTCGCCGCCGAACAGGACCTGTCCGGCGACGAGGATACGCGTTCTCTATTCGGTGATGATGCGCCCGTGCGCCCCACCGAGCGTCGCCTGATTGAAGTCCTGCCCGAAGCCCTGATTGTTACCGACCGCAACGGCTTGGTCCAATATTCAAGCCCCGGCTCAGTGCCATTCGGCCTGGTCTCCGGCGACCGACTCAACTCGCGCGAAGTCGAGGACATCCTCACTCAGGCCGCCGCCGACGGTGGCGTGCGTGAGCGTGAGGTTCAGCTGCCGGTCAATCGCAATTCCTATCCGTCCTCTAATGGCCGAGGACTGGAGGCCGGCCAGTCACGCCCGTCCAACATGCTGTATTTGCGTGTGCGCATTGGCGATATCGGCGATGACCTGTACGCCATCTTCATCAACGACATGTCCGAGCAGCGCCGTTTCGAGGCCGTTCGCCGTGACTTTGTGACCAACGTTTCGCACGAACTCAAGACTCCGGCCGGTGCCATCTCGCTACTGGCCGAAACCGTGACCGACGCCGCCGATGATCCGGACGCCGTACGGTATTTTTCCGGCCGTATCTCCAAGGAATCCGCGCGCCTGACCGAACTGGTACATCATCTTATCGACTTGCAGAAAGCCCAAAGCCCGCAAAGTGTGATTGATGCGCGGCGCATTTCCGCGCTGGATGTGGCACGCGCTGCCATCGCCGCCAATCAGACCCAAGCCGACTCCCGCCATGTGGATATTCGACTGAGTGTCAACGGACAGTCAGTGCCCACGAAGGTCGAGGAGCTGGCCGATGGCGAAGGTTCCTTGGAAGAATCAGGCAGCCCGGCCACGAGCGGTCCGATGATCAAGGCCGACAAAGAGGCCATGCAAACCGCCGTCAAGAACCTCGTAGAGAACGCCATCCATTACTCGCCCGAACACACCACTGTGGCGGTCGGCGTGGGGGAGCGCGATGGCAAAGTCACCATTCGCGTGGTCGATCAGGGCATCGGCATCCCCGCCAAATCACTGGACCGCATTTTCGAGCGGTTCTACCGGGTCGACCCGGCCCGTTCGCGCGAGACCGGCGGTTCGGGACTCGGCTTGGCCATCACCAAGCACTGCGTGCAGGAGAACGGCGGTCGGATTTCGGTCTGGTCGCGTACGGGGGAGGGGTCGACGTTCACCATCGAGCTGCCGGCCGCCCCGGATGAGGATGACGACGAGGCCCGGCCGGACGAGTCGACACAAGCGTAGGGCCTTGGTTGGTGCCCGACATGGTGCCATTCCATTGCCACACAATCACACAGTGGGCGAGGTGCGCACACCGCGCGTAGCCCAATTACGCAATTACGTACTTTCGGGAAACAGCAGGCTAACGGAGAACAAATGGTTACGATAATGTCGGAAAACTTTGCGCCTATGCGCACGGGAACATACCCAAGAAAGGCTACTATGACACGCATTCTTATCGTCGAAGACGAGGAATCCTATCGCGAGCCGCTGGTATACCAGCTCACACGCGAGGGGTACGACGTGTCCGCCGCCGCCACTGGCGAGGAAGGTCTGGAACTGTTCACCAAGGGCGGCATCGATTTGGTGCTGCTTGATTTGATGCTGCCGGGCATTGACGGCACTGCACTGTGCCGCCGCATTCGTGAGCAGAGCCGTGTGCCGATTATTATGCTCACCGCCAAGAGCGCCGAAATCGATAAGGTCGTTGGCCTTGAGATTGGTGCGGACGATTATGTGACCAAGCCGTACTCTTTCCGTGAGCTGCTGGCACGTATTCGTGCCGTGATGCGTCGCAATCAGGCCACTGCCCAGGCTTCCGGCACTGTGGATGACGATATTCCGCTGGTGTGTGGCGATATCGCCATGCAGGTTGGCCAGCATCAGGTCACCGTACGCGGCGAAACCGTGTTCTTCCCGCTCAAGGAATTCGAACTGCTCGAATACCTCATGCAGAACAAGGGCCGTGTGATGACGCGTCACCAGCTGATCGACCGCATCTGGGGTTCGGATTATGTGGGCGACACCAAGACGCTCGACGTGCATGTCAAGCGCGTGCGCTCCAAGATCGAGGAAGATCCGGCGCACCCCAAGTATCTGACTACCGTGCGCGGTCTCGGATACAAGATCGATACTCCCGCGGAGTAAATGGAAGGCGGCCTTCGGGTCGCCTTTTTTTGTTGTGGATTGTGGGCTCGCTGTGGACTCGCCGCAGGCGAGCCCGCTCCAAAAACTACGTAGCCTCAACGTAGCCCACAAACATCCAAGTGTTCATCTTCTGTTTACTGATTTCGGTTTTGGGCCCTTGAAACCACCAATACGCTTGTAGTTGTCATGAATTGACCGGGCAGCGCTGAGCCGCCCGCGAATAGTTGATAGAGGGATTAAGTAATAATCATGCAGAAGAACATCCTCGTTCGCTCCATTGCCGCTCTGTCCGGCATTGTGATGCTCGCTTCCGTGGCCGCCTGCGGCGATAACACCGCCACCACGACCGACAACAGCTCCTCCTCCGATTCCACTTCCAAGTCCACCCCGATCTCCGGCAACTTCTCGGGCGCCGGCGCCTCCTCTCAGCAGGCCGCTGTTGAAGCTTGGATCGCCGGCTTCCAGGGCACCAACCCTGAGGCCAAGATCGCCTACAACCCGTCCGGTTCCGGCGCTGGCGTGCAGACCTTCCTGACCGGTGCCACCGCTTGGGCCGGCTCCGACAAGGCCCTTGCCGATGACGAAGTTGAGCAGTCCAAGTCCGTGTGCACTGAAGGCACCGCCTTCGATGTCCCGGTCTACATCTCCCCGATCGCCGTGGTTTTCAACCTCAAGGGCGTTTCCGATGCCGGCAAGCACATCAACATGGACGCTGCCACCATCGCCAAGATCTTCGACGGCAAGATCACCAAGTGGAACGATCCGGCCATCGCCGATCAGAACAAGGACCTGAAGCTGCCCGACACCGCCATCACCGTGGTGCACCGCTCCGATAAGTCCGGCACCACCCAGAACTTCGTCTCCTACTTCAAGGACGTCACCCCTGACAACTGGACCTACGACCTCTCCGAGAACTGGCCGAACGAGGTTGGCCAGGGTGCCAAGGGCACTTCTGGCGTGATCTCCACCGTCAAGCAGGCCGACGGCACCATCGGCTACGCTGACTTCTCTCAGGTCGGCGACCTGGGCACCGTGGCCGTCAAGGTCGGCGACAAGTACAACGAGATTTCCGCCGAGGCCGGCTCCAAGGTCATTGGGGATTCCAAGCAGGACGACACCGTTAAGGGTGACAACCGCATCGTCATCAAGATCAACCACGCCACCGAGGCCGAGGGCGCTTACCCGATTGTCCTGGTCTCCTACGACATCGTCTGCCCGGCCTACAAGGACACCAAGCAGGCTGAGTTCGCCAAGGCTTGGCTGACCTACGTGACCTCCGACGAGGGCCAGAAGGCCGCTCAGGATGCCGCCGGCACCGCTCCGCTGCCCTCCTCCCTGAAGTCCGAGATCACCAAGTCCATCGAGGCCATCAAGACCAAGTGATGACGTCGGCCCGCAAGGGTCGTGTGGACTGGACCTGACAACTGAACGATAGACTGTAGTAGTAAGAGCAGTCGCCGCCAACTTTAAGCCGCAGTCGTAAACCATACGGCTGCGGCTTAAAGCGGGTCAGGACCCGAACGGTTTGGCAACGTCACAGACGAAAACCGCACCACTTGAATACTTGATAACCACCCTATATAAGGAGAATCCGTGAGTTCGCAAGACAAAACGGCTGTGCAGCCAGTTGGTGGCAAGACCGCCGACAAGGTGTTTCGCGGTGTGGCATACGCCTGCGGCATCCTGATCCTGGTTGTACTTGCCGCTGTGTTCCTGTTCCTGTTCTTCCGCGCCTGGCCACTCATCGGTGGCGATCAGGCCGCCAACAGCCAGACCGTGTCCAGCTTTACCGGCGGCAAGGCCAGCAGCTTCTGGGGCTACGTGCTCCCGCTGTTGTTCGGTACTGTGCTCGTGTCTTTGCTGGCACTGCTGATTGCCTTCTTCGTGTCCATCGGCATTGCGCTGTTCATTTCGCATTATGCGCCTAAGAAGCTCGCCACCGCGCTGAGCTATGTGGTCGATTTGCTGGCTGCCATCCCGTCCGTTATCTACGGTTTGTGGGGCGGCCTGATTCTGGTGCCGGCCATCTACCCGTTCTGGAACTGGGTTGCCAACCACCTGGGCTTCATTCCACTGTTCGAGGGCCCGGCCGCCAACCCGCCGCGCACCGTCGCCACCGTGGCTGTGGTGCTCGCCGTTATGATTTTGCCGATTATCACCTCCATGTCCCGCGATATCTTCATGCAGACCCCACGCCTGCACGAAGAGGCCGCGCTGGCGCTCGGCGCCACCAAGTGGGAGATGATTCGTCTGGCCGTGCTGCCCTTCGGCAAGTCCGGTATCGTGTCCGCCTCCATGCTGGCTCTCGGCCGCGCGCTTGGCGAGACGATGGCCGTGTTGATGATCCTGTCCCCGGGCCTCAACTACTCCATCAAGCTGCTGCAGGCCTCGCAGAACCAGACCATCGCCGCGAATATTGCCGCACAGTACCCTGAAGCCAACGATCTGGGCGTCTCCACGCTGATCGGAACTGGTCTGATTCTGTTCCTGATCACGTTCGTGGTCAACTTCATCGCCCGTAAGCTTACCGAGAAAGCGACTGCGTGATGACTGCTGCTGAGAACACTGAAAAGACTCCGATGGACGGCACGCCCGAAATCGACTTCGATCGTTTCCGCCCGACCCGTTCCGCCATCCAGCGCCGTAATATCATGGACCGCTTCATGTGGGCCCTGATCGCGGTGGCGTTTGTGATCGCCTGCATCCCGCTGATCTCCCTGCTGTGGACCACTATCGTCAACGGCATCAAGCGCCTGAACCTGAACTTCCTGAGCTACAACATGACCGGTGTGGTCGGTGGTAGCCAGACCCCGTCCGGTGGTTACGGCGGTGTGCTGCACGCCATCATCGGTACTCTCGAAATCACCACTGGCGCTATGGTTATCTCCATTCCGATCGGTTTGATGTGCGCCGTGTACCTGGTCGAATACTCGAACCGCGGCAAGCTCGCCACCACGATCTCCCTGCTCGTCGACGTGATGAGCGGCATCCCGTCCATCGTGGCCGGCCTGTTCGCCTTCTCGATGTTCACGATTCTGCTGGGCCCCGGTACCATCAACGGTTTCGAAGGCTCCGTGGCTCTCTCCCTGCTGATGCTGCCCACCGTGGTCAAGTCCAGCGAGGAAATGCTGAAGATCGTGCCGAACGATTTGCGTGAGGCTTCCTTGGCTCTGGGCGTTACCAAGCAGCGCACGATTACCAAGATCGTGCTGCGCACCGCTCTGCCGGGCATCGTCTCCGGTGCCATTCTGGCCATCGCCCGCGTGATTGGTGAGACCGCACCGTTGCTGATGACCGCCGGCTACATCTCCAGCACCAACGTGAACCTGTTCTCCGGCCAGATGACCACCCTGCCGGTGTTCGTCTACCAGGAGTACTCGAAGCTCAGCGCGAACTGCCCGCCCAACGCCGACGCCACCTGCGTGACCACGATTCCGATGGAACGTGCGTGGGCTGCGGCTCTCGTGCTGATCGTCATCGTGCTGCTGCTGAACCTCATTGGCCGAATCGTGGCGAAGGTCTTCGCCGTCAAGACCGAGCGCTAAGCCAGTCGCTAAGCCTAAGCCTTAAGAACACAAGGAAATATAAGGAAACATCATGGGACAACGTATTGACGTCAACCACGAGAACATCTATTACGGCGACTTTCTGGCCGTGGAAGATGTGAACATCAACATCGAGCCGAACAAGGTCACCGCCTTCATCGGCCCGTCCGGCTGCGGCAAGTCCACCGTGCTGCGCACCTTGGACCGTATGCACGAGATCATCCCCGGCGCTCACGTCGAGGGCGAGGTGCTGCTCGAAGGCAAGAACCTGTACGACAAGGACGTGGATCCGGTGGCCGTGCGCCGCGACGTCGGCATGGTCTTCCAGCGCCCGAACCCGTTCCCGACCATGTCCATCCGTGAGAACGTGCTGGCCGGTGTGCGCCTGAACAACCACCACCTGGCCAAGTCCGACGCCGACGATCTGGTCGAGTGGGCTCTGCGCGGTGCCAACCTCTGGGAAGAGGTCAAGGACCGTCTTGACAACCCTGGCATCGGCTTGTCCGGTGGCCAGCAGCAGCGTCTGTGCATCGCCCGCGCCGTGGCCGTCCACCCGCAGGTGCTGCTCATGGATGAGCCCTGCTCCGCCTTGGACCCGATTTCGACCTTGGCTGTCGAGGATCTGATCAACGAGCTCAAGAGCGACTACACCATCGTGATCGTGACCCACAACATGCAGCAGGCCGCCCGTATCGCCGACTACACCGCCTTCTTCAACCTGAAGGCAGTGGGCCAGCCCGGTCACCTCGAGTACTTCGCGGACACCATCACGATGTTCAACAACCCGCAAAACGAAGAAGCCGAGCGCTACATCTCTGGAAGGTTCGGCTGATCGTTTCCTGCGCGCAGCGTAATGATTTGTGCGTAGGAGAAACGGCAAAGCCCGCCGCAAGGCGGGCTTTCGCATATTCAACGCGAGTATTGCCGAGTATTATCGTTCTCGCAACGGAGCGAGCTGGAATACTTTGTCGGACTGGGCGGCGACTTCCCGCTTCGGTCGATCGACGGGAGAACGGCGGGTAAAGCGGTACAAGACAAGTCCGCACGATGAACACTCCGTGATAAATTTTGTCGGCTCCACAACTACTACAGGTTTCGGTTCCGGCTCTTTTACAACAACAGGTTCCGGTTTGGGTTGTTCCACGACTACAGGTTCCGGTTCGTAATATACAGGAGCTGTTTTGGTATAGCTTTTTCCCAGTTTAATGGTCAAGCCGACGAGTGCGTTCAGCTGCCAGTCACAGTTGCCGGCTTTCTTTGAGTTGAACTTATCGGATAAAGCGTTGGCGTTGGCTTCGATATTGATGGCCAAGCGGTCGTTCAGTCGAAGGTCACAACCCAAGCCGAAACGTCCAGCCACAAGAAACTTGCCTTCCTGCCAGAGATATTCCAGTTCATAGGTGCGGGTGTCGAGTGCATTCGCTTCATCGTTGTCGAAACCACGGTTGAGCCCTACACCACCAAAAAGGTAGCCACCGTGCGGCTCACTTCCCTCAGCAACTCTCCGGTTTGGGGTTGAAGCCACAGCACAAAGTGCTAAGGTCAGCCATAATATCAAGGTTTCCCTGAAGATATTTGTACTGGTAAGTTTGTTCCGGAGTTACCCATCCACCCTTTGCCTGCCATCCGCTACCACCGATACGTGCTCCGAATGCAGGGGCAAACTTATATCCTATATTGATGGCGGCGGCAGGAGACATCAGATCGGTAAACTTGGCTTCGCCTACGGTATGCGCGGCTCCTACCTGCGCCTGGATAAACCAGTGAGGTTTGAATACGGTTTTACCTTCTTCTTTGATTTGGCGTTGTTCTTGAGCAAATGCTACCGTACCACTGATAGCAAGTATGGCTACTAATAAATTTCTTATTTTCATAATGTTATGTATTTAATGTCTTGTTACAGAAATCTCATACGATGTGTCACAACTATATATCAGGCAAATCTTATCACCCAATATCTGCTTTGTTATTATGAAAAGGGTGCTCTGACTAGAGCAGAGCACCCTTTCGGAATTAATATATGTCTAAGAATCGATAGACATTCAGAGATCTCTTAGTTCTTCGGATTAACTGTAATAGTCAATGTGGAAGAAAGTGTTCCCCAACCGTAGTTTACAGTAGCAGGAATAAAGATCTTGTAAGCGTATTCAATCGGTGATTTAACATTGACATACTTAACGGTATTACCAACTTGTTCTAAAGTAGCCTTATCAGGCAGTTTACCACCATTATATTTCAAGTCAGTAGTAACTTTATCAATGTCAAGTTTCACCTCACTGAATTCTCCATAATAGAACCAGTATTGTCCGAGATTAATAACTGAGCTACTGAATGTAGTCTTAGTCCATTCCCAGCATCCTGATTTCTGGCCATACGATGTTCCTCCGAAATTAGGCTGCAGTGTATGGTCATGCTTTTTAGCAACAGGTTCACCTGGAATCCATTCTATTACGGCAGGAGTATAGTCAATGCTTGCTATATATGTATATGTAATACTAGAACCAGCTGAAACAAGAACTTCTGTATAGTTTACAGTTCCATTAGCAGTCAGGCGATATCCGGCAGGTGCACCATTAAGTGCTTGTGCATAGAGATAATTACTAACCTCACCTTTAGTCACCATTGAATGCGGTGTTGTATACGTCTTGATTGTTGTAGTTGTACCGTCAGTAATCTGTGTATAGGTGTATGTAGCCGAACCATTATACGTGGTGATAGGGCTGGCAGTAACGATGTCTACAGTTCCTGTTGTAGTTTTCAGACTTGCCGGAGTTACTATATTGTAATGTCCCTCAGTCAGTTCATATTCAGGTACACAGACTCTCTTCCAGTATGAAGAAATATCTTCAGTTTCCACCACACTCGGAGATACGATAGCATTGCCACTCCAATCCATCAGCAAACCGTTCCATTGGAAGTTAGCAATGTCACCACCTGTCACAGCGTCTGTCAGAGTAACTCCACTAGGCATATTCAAGCTAACAGGACGGATAAAGTTAACCATAAATTCATTTACAGTAATCTGACCACCACTTTCCAAAGTATAGATGTGTGCAACTGAAGCTTGCAGACCACCTGCGCTATTCAGAGCAGCCTTAACAGCAGTAGCATTAGCACCGTCCTTATCCAATGAGATCGTTTCTCCGTCAATCTTAACACCAGCCAAAACTTTGCTTGTAGCTTTTCCGTCAGAATAAGTCTTAGTTACAACATAACGATGTGTTACACAAGTCGGAAGTCCCTTCACGTCGTACTTATCATAAGCAAGACCCAATTCCTGATGAATCAGACATCCGTCTGCAGGATCTTCCGGAGTATCAGGTACTTCAGCGTTCACCTTAAAGAACTTAAGTTCTCCATCAATGTTCTGCCAGAACAGTTCGTTCTTCACTGACTCTAAGGTAGCTACCGGCAACTTCACATTAACAATAAACTTGAATGTGATCTTATCCGGATACTTAGAAGACTGTAATTTGTTCTTAACAGTTATAGTAGCCACAAATTGAGAACCACCGGCACCGATAGCTTTGAGCTCGCCATGAGTAAATTCCCAAACGATCTTCTTCGTTGCTGTACCTACTTCAGTAGTACCATCTACAATCTTAGGAACAGACATTGAGAATACTTGATTATTCTTCTTTACTTCAGCAGTAGAGGTAGTATATATATTCCAGAATTCTTCATGACTCATACCAATGTTAGTACCATTAGTAATTTTGCGGTAAACATTTTCACGGATAAATTCTTCTGTAATAGTATATGAAGCCTCTGTTGCATTACATGCGAAAGTAAGTTCTTTAGCTTCGTTGCCCACTGTAAAGTCTGATTCTTTTTCAGCAATGAACTCAACTTTCACGAATCCGCGACGTACTACATTACCAGCTTCGTCCACCAATTCAACTTTCAGAATCGGAGTACGACCGAATGCTTCCGGATTGAATCCTTCTGCCTGGTACTTACCTTCGATAGCGTCATTACATTTGATCCATTTCTGCTGATTAGTTTCAGTATTACCCTCTTCAATATTATAAGCTGTAGATGCCACAGCGAATCTGTATGACAACTTATAATCAGCGATCGGGAATTCATCATGACCGTTATTACCGAAACAAGTAGCCACCAAATCTTTCAAATTGAATTCTTTATCATAAGGAATCTTGTAGCGAGGATCTTCTTTCGTACAAGCGTCGAACGTTGTTGCATAATGAGCCTCGTCAGCACCGGTAGTCAGTGTTTCCTTGTCAGCGATGCGAACATCTTCGTAAGACAGGATTGCATCGTATACAGCTACATACGGAGCAGTAATGACGGCATTTTTCTCACCTTCGTCCACAGCATTCCCTTTCAGCGTAGCCTGCAGAGCGATCATATTCGTTCTGTCAAGTCCCGGCTGAGTTGTGTGGGAGTTCAGGCGAAGAAGCTTGAAGTCAACAGTTCCTGTTACAGGATTAGCTTCCGGTTCTCCAACAATTTCAACCAACTTGCTTGCAGCAATTGCGCGAGTTGTTTCAACCACTTCTGCCGTACGGTCAATGTAGCCATAGTCAGCATTTGCCAACTTGAAGCTTGCCGGGTTGAAGTGATAGCTGGCAGTTGCCAAAGCAGCTGTAGAGAATTTATAAGAAGTAGCGGGGATACTTGCATTTTCACTCTCGCCCATCGGAGAATATTGCAAGGAAGTGAATCTAACAGCTTCAATACCGTCAACGAACAAATCGGGAGCAAGCGAAATGCTTGTCAGACGAGATACCACCAACGTATGCAGACCTGCCAAGTTCTGATTGATAGCTGTAATTTGACCGTTGATTTTCTTGATATCAGCCTGAATATCTTTGATATCTCCTTTAATAACATCCAGTTCGTCCTCTATAGCATCTTTCAAATCACTGATAGCTGTTGCATTTTTAGAGATCAAGTCTTCCAGACTTCCTTCGCCGCCACTGATTTTTTTCCACAAAGCGTCGAGATCCTCTTGTGCGGCTTTGATATCATCTTGTGCAGCTTTGATGTCATCCGCATTAACGTCTATTTTGGCTTCCAATGTGATTTTCACATATTCATCCAGTTCTTTCAACGTTGTAGCGAAGTCCTCGTCTGCCGATTGCAATGCCTCGATAGCGTCCTGAGCACTCTTGATAGCCTCTGTATTTTCTTTCACAGCGCCATTCTTCAGGTTGCTCAAACCAGCCTCAATACCATCAATACGAGCACCAAGCAATTTTGACGCTTCTTCGAATGCGGTAACATCGAGTTTCTTGTCAATGGCGGCCTGCATTGAATTTCTCAAAGCTTCCACCTGTTTCGTTGCTTCTTCAATAGCGTCAGCCTTTGCCTGTGCAGCAGCAGCTTCGGCCGCTTTCGCAGCAGCTAACGCTGTAGCAGCATCAGCCTTAGCCTGATCACCGGCAGCTTTGGCAGCATCGGCGGCAGTCTTGGCTTCAGCGGCAGCAGTCTTAGCAGCGTCAGCAGTAGCCTGAGCAGCATCAGCAGCAGCTTTCAAAGTAGTCAGCTGAGTCTGAAGGTCAGTAATAGTGCTTCCGCTTTTGTCAATTTGTTCTTGCAACCCCTTGATGTCATCATCGTAGTCTTTACAAGAAGTAAATGTACCCGCTGAAGCCGCTAATAGCGCTCCAAACAGGACGACACTTAAATACTTTTTGTTCATGATAAAAAACTTTTAATTTATAAATTAAAAAAATAATAAAAATATTGTTTCTCGTTTTGGATTATGAATTCCCTTACTACATCCCATGTTTTATTCCTTTCATTTCTTGTGCAAACCTCCTTTTCTTAATTTGTTTTCCACTTTCAATTACCTTACACAATATACTTTGAAGCATATAGACTATATTAGCCTTTCCCGTTACTCTGTAGGTAACGGG
>OGXQ01002151.1_pt1 | contig 13897 bp, 10 predicted proteins | sample 1576291 | NCBI WGS metagenome assembly OGXQ01 (sample SAMEA3541575, study PRJEB24748) | human gut metagenome | biome: human gut; feature: human-associated habitat; material: faeces | place: China | collected 2012 | reverse complement strand
GCGCAGCTGAGAAATCTTTGCATCCAAAGCCTCGTAGTTTTCCTTGGCTCTTGCAAGCTCATCCTCTAATTCAAGCATTGCAAGCAATGTGCAGCGCGTTGCGCTCATTTGAGGATAACGCTTTTTATAGCTTTCAATCCGTGAGTTGATTCTCTTTTCAAGTTGTTTGACGTAATCAACGTCATCATCAGTTACTATCCGAAAACTCTGTCCCGAAAGGCAGAGGTTTATGTGATTCTTATCCATACCAATTCTCCTACCGATAGAGTTAGTCAAGATAGATTATACAGCATATTTGCCCGATTTGCAAGGACAAGAGTTCGATAGTTTTAATCCCGTCTTTATGATATTTTCAGCATTCGTAATGCATTATTATGTCAATATAGAATATTATTTCTCATGTCGATATATGTATGTTCATGATGTACACAAATCCGGCATGGACAGATATAATGTATCGGTGCGGCGTTCACGGTTTGATGTTTTAATATTTTTAACGTTTATTGCTTATTTTTCACATTCTTCGTTGCACCGGCCACAGCCGACCGCACAACATTCAATTAAGAAAGCACGAACCGGATAAATAAACAATCTGTATATCAGTTTCCGAGAGCAATATAGAATATTCTGTCCGTTATACGCTCCGGGAGTACTGACAGCGGCGTTACCCAAAAATTATGGTTGCAGGAATAAACCCGTTTCGGTTTCTTTGCTTAGATTGCCTTCGGCACTGCTCCCGCCATGATTTCCGGTTGCTTTGCGTCGCGTTTGCCGATTATTCATAAGCGGCTCCGTGCGTTCGAGAATCTTTCTGCAATGGTTTGAATTACTCTTTATATGATTTTTTACGGCTTCGGTACGCAAAGAATTAAAGAAACCTCTCTTGCCGTGCAAAAGAGGTTCGTCTGGCGTACCCGATGGGATTCGAACCCATGACCTACAGAGTCGGAGTCTGTCACTCTATCCAGCTGGGCTACGGGTACACGCTTGATACGGTTCATTGTAGCACATTGGAGCAAAATGAGCAATACCCTAAAACTAATATATCAAGCTGATCGCGTTGACGATGAGTCACGCTTTTCCTTTTTCAAACAGATAAATCCCATTTAAACTAAATTACGTCAAGGATTTTATACCACCACTTTATAAAAAGCATCCGAATCTGTTGTTCAAAGTGTCAAAACCTGTTATCCGGCTTTCGGTAACCGGTTTCAGCATCAACTGCATTTAAAATCGGCTTTCCGTCGAGCAGGCTTCGAATATTTGCCGCTGCAATCTCAATTATTCTGTCATGCGTCTGTTTAAGATGATAATAACCGGAAATATGCGGCGTTATCAATGCCCCGGGACAGTTCCAAAGCGGATGCCCCTGAGGGAGCGGTTCGGGATCGGTAACATCCAACCCGGCTTTAATTCGGCCGCTGTTCAAAACGCGGACAAGGGCATCGGTATCCACGGCATTGCCCCTTCCGACATTGAGCAGTATCGCACCGCGCTTCATTTTGAGCAGCCGCTCTTCGTTCATCAATCCGCGGCTTTCTGCACTGTTCGGCAAAGCAAGCGCAACAACGTCCGCATCCGAAAGCAGGTTATCCAGTGCTTCAAGAGTGTGCAGCTCATTCACAAAATCCGGTTTTGCAGCTTTGCTGCGGCGTATTCCGATGCAGTACGCACCGAGTTTTTTGCATCGCAGTGCAAATTCTCCCCCGATATCACCAAGCCCGACAACAAGAACTTTTGCATTTTCTATGCTTTCAACGTTTCCTTCATCGCGCCAAAGTCCCTTGTTCTGATTGTCGCGATAGACATCAAGTTTTTTCATCAACACCAAAAGCATTCCAAGCATATGTTCACTGATTGCAAGTCCGTATGCACCGCTTGCGTTTGCAAGTTCAGCTCCCGCAGGAAGTTTACCCGCATAGGCGTCCGACCCGGCCATGTTAAGCTGCAAAAGCTTCAGCCGTGTGCATTCCGGAAGAATATCGACAGGGATATTGCCGACAACAACATCTGCGGATTTAATCATTTCGCGGTCCAATTCAAACGGGTCTTTTGCGCATCTTTCATCGGCTCCGTTCAACACTCGGGCGAATCTGAAATTGCCTTCCGGGCAGGAAGCCTTAAGTGTATTGACATGTTCCTGCGTAACAGGCATTGCAACATAAATATTCATAAAAATATGATTCCTTTCGAACCGAGTCATTCACTCTTCTCAGTGTATTTTACTCGATTGCTGCGGAAAGTCAATATGTTGCCGAACAATGTATATATTTACAAAATGGGGTTGTAAATATCCTGTTGCAGTGTTAAAATGCTTTAGCTGTACAGTGGGATGAAAATTCATCCTTCCGAAAACATCAAAAACAACGGAGGACTGTGTTCAAATGAGTGAAAAAAAAGCTGAAAAGCTTAAAATCGACCCCAAAACATTGCTTATCGATGTTCTGTATGACATAATCGGCAGCGTTCTTTACGGTGCAGGCATGTATACTTTTGCCGTTTCTTCAAATTTTGCACCCGGCGGCGTTTCGGGTCTTGCAATTCTTGTCAATTATATAACGGGCGGCAAAATTCCGATCGGACTTTGCACTGTCATTATCAATATTCCGATCATTCTTATCTGCATTCGAACTCTCGGCAAGATGTTCTTCCTGCGGTCGGTAAAGACGATTCTTATTTCTGCCGTTATCGTGGACTATATTATGCCGCTCCTGCCGACATACACGGGAGAGCCGATTTTGGCTGCAATTTTCGGCGGCATACTTGCAGGCGCCGGGCTTGCATTCATTTATATGCGCGATTCTTCAACCGGCGGTTCAGACTTTGTCATTCTTGCAATTCGCAAAAAGAATCCCCAGCTTTCAATAGGGAGCATATCTCTCGCTGTTGACGGTGTTATCATTATGCTCGGTTGGATCGTTTACGGCAACATAAACGCCGTCCTGTACGGCATGATAATGACTATCGGATACAGCCTGATAGTCGACAAGCTGATGTATGGTATCGATTCCCGCAAACTTCTTATCATCGTCACTTCCAACGGAGACAATGTTGCAAAGCGCATCGGCGAAGAGATTGAACGCGGAGTCACCGTTGCAGACGGCAAAGGCGCATACACCGGCAACAGTAAGCAGATCCTGTTCTGCACGTGTTCAAAAGCCGAAGTTTTCAGCATTAAGCGTATTGCGCATGAATGTGACAGCAAGGCTTTTGTCATGATAACATCCGTTGATGCCGCATACGGCGAAGGATTCAAGGAGCACGACGACTGATTCCCTGCCCGGCATTCTCTTTTAATTACTCTCCGAATCCGGTTGAAAAAGTACCGCTGCAGGGGTATAATACCGTTGGAATCATTTTTGAAAGGATGCCGTCCGCCATGATATGAGCGCGGCACAATGAGGTATAAAAATGGATTTTTCAATCGAAACCCTTAAGCAGGAAACCGCAGCAGTTATGGAAGAACTCTTCCGCAATTGCAGTGAAGGACATTACACGCTCCGTAAGGGAGACATACTCGTCATCGGATGCAGCACGAGCAAGGTGATGGGTTTCCATATGGGAACCCATTCAACAGAGGATGCGGCGCGAGCAATTATGGAAACAGTCCTCCCCTATGTTCACGGCAAGGGCCTTTTTCTTGCGTGTCAATGCTGTGAGCATCTCAACAGGGCAATTGTTGTTGAACGCGAATGCATGGAAAAGTATGATTTTGAACAGGTTTCGGTGAAGCCTGCGCTTCACGCCGGCGGAGCGTGGAGCGTTCAGGCAATGCAGCAGTTTACCGATCCGGTCGTTGTTGAGGATATAAAGATGCGCGCCCGTGCAGGAATAGATATCGGCGGCGTTTTCATCGGAATGCATATGCGTTCGGTCTGCGTTCCGATTCATAATGAAAACACAAAAATCGGCTGCGCAAATGTCACCATGGCACGCAACCGCCCCAAGCTCATCGGAGGCGAAAGAGCACAGTACTAAAAATCCTGCAAAAAGTATAAACGTATTTGCACATAAAAGAGCAGTGCTGCATCGGTCAAACCGATAATCTTTGATTCAATTATCAAAAACAAGTGTCAGCCCTGCTCTTTTTGTTATCAGCAAAAAGTGTTAAGCATCCGAGAATCAGAGCTTTTGAATCTGTTTATATATGCGCTGCATTCGTACGTCTATTGCTGCAATTTCATCTGCGCAGTTGAACATTTCGCGGCTTATGTCTTCCGGAATGTTCTTGGTTGATTTATAACGCAAATCGTGTTCAAGGCTTGCCCAAAAATCCATTGCCACAGTTCGGAGCTGAATTTCCGCACGAGCGTACTCGGTTTTTGAGGACAGGTACACAGGGAGCTCAACATCAAGATGAAGACTGCGATATCCGTTAAAATTAGGATTTTTTATATAATCCGTGCGTTCAATGAGCCTAACATCCGATTGACGCAGAAGCATATCTTCCATATCATAAACATCGTCAATATAGCAGCACACAACGCGCACACCTGCAATGTCGTTAAGGTTCTTCTTTGCAGATTCAATGCTCGTGGGGAAGCCGCGCTGAACAAGTTTGTTGTACATACTTCGGGTCGATTTAAGTCTGCTCTCAATATGATGAATCGGATTGCGATGATGATGAACCCTGAACTCACTGTTGAGGATTTCAAATTTCAGCCGCAGCTGCATCATGGCAGCAGTGTGTATATGCTGCAATTCGCGCAGTTCGCCGATATTTGCAAAGATATTGTCAAAGGATTCCGGTTCCGGCAGCCGTTCTGAGGAGTTATCATCAATGTAGTTAATTTGCATATGTTTTTCTCACCCGACAATCACGAGTGTCCTTTCATTTCAGCTGCAAAAGCAAAGCAAGCTTTTCTTAGATTGAATTATACTATGCCACGAATATAATATCAATACCCAAATTCGAATCAACGGTGACAAAAAAAGAATATGCTCATTTGCAGAATCCGTTCCAATATATTTTATTATGCACTTGCGCAGCAGGTTCAAGAATGATATAATAGATTGAAGTAAAAAGATGCTTTGAATTTTGCAATGCAGCTTTTTGTGTGCCTGATACTGCCCTTTCGGGCAGCAGGTTTTCAACTTACCTTTCAGATCAGATACGGAGGTTACCATGAATCGACTTTTCAAACTGTCTATTGTGCTCGTTTTGAGTGCTGCAATGCTTCTTTCATCGTTTTCCGCGTTTGCGGCAACGGATGACGAACTCACCCTTGATATCCGTCTTATGCAGGAATTCTATTCACAACCTTACCACAATGGGGATATCAGCAACGGCACCAAGATACTGTCCACATTCTATCAGCATCCGACAGAATATGATCCCGACAGCATCGAACAGCTCATGCTGATGAACAACATGACGTGGGAAAACAATTATTTGCACACATTTACTAACTATGTTACACCATACATTCCGAATCCCTGCTTTATCGGTGCGGACGTTTTTCTCGGAGGAAATCTGATTCTTTCCGAAACGCAGGTGAGCGAAGTTCGTCTGTTCATGGCGGGAACTCCGTCCATACATGCAAATAATTGTCCGAATCTTACTGCATTCAGCTTTATTACTCCCGTGTGCCGCGCAAACGATATTGAAATCGTCGGCGGAGCTCCCGTTACCGGGTTCGATGTCAAAGCAAGAATTTCATCCGTTCGTGTTGACCTTGCCGGTTTTGAAAACACATTTACCGTCAAGTGTCTCGGACGCGGCTATCTCGATATGGAACGTGCGGGCCGCAGTGTCGTTTTCCGTTCGTCAACCTACAGCGACTCAACAATGCACAGGTATTTTTGCAGCGGTGAGTTGATCGGCTCTAATGCCGAAGGTGATTTCGTCATTGGTGCGGAGGACGGCATTTCGAACGTCACCATGGTTTACGGCGGCGACGTCAACGCCGACGGAAGCATTTCACTTCCCGATGCATTGACAATAATGCGCTCCGCAATGGGCATTATACCTCAGCTTGAGCTTGATGATGCGGACATGGATGCAGATGACGCCGTTCGGCTTGATGATGCGATTTTACTTGCCCGTCTTTGCCTCGGCATAGAATAGAGCATCGACCTGCCTGCATTAATGTGCCGCACGGAAACGATGTTTTCTCCGTGTGGACAAAAACATTAGGCAAAAGGTTTTATATTTTATGAGCCCCCTCAGCCACGGCGTCGGGGCTTTTTGTATCGAATGCCGAATCACATGCCTTCCGAGGGAAAAGTATTTATATATTAGTTGTTATTCCTGCAAAAAACATGCATATCGGCTTTACAGTTGCAGCAGGTTGTGCTACAATTACAGAGGTATTATATTTCTTTATTTTTTGGAGTTATTTTATGGTCAAAATTTGCTGTGACAGCACGGCGGACCTTTTGAACGAGGTTCACGGAACAAATCTATACAGTCAGCGCGGCGTTACCGTTATGCCGCTTTATGTGCAGATAGGCGACGAGGAGTATCGCGACGGTGTGGATATCACCATGCGCGAGCTGCTCAAACGGTGCGGCGAAGCAAAAACGCTTCCCAAGACAGCTGCTCCGAGCGTTGAAGCTCTGCAAAAGACATTTGCGGAGATGACAGCGGACGGGAGCGATGTTGTTTTTATCACAATCAGCTCTCACTTTTCATCAAGCTACAGCAATGCATGCATTGCCGCAGAAGGCAACGATAAGGTCTTTGTTGTTGATTCCCTCAACCTATCAAGCGGTGTTGGACACGTTGTGCTCGAAGCCTGTGCCACCTGCTCCACGGCAATGACCTCCGTACCGCCGGGAACGATGAACTCTCCCAACCCCCTCCTCTGGTCAGCGTCCCGATGCCAGTCATAAGTATATCCGAGACGCGTCCACGGATACGGATTCTCCTCTCCGTATGAAAGCGCCGTCCGCGCCTCGAACCATTCCCGGTACGGTGCAGACAGGTCGCCGGGAAACACATCGGGAACCGCACACGCCCCGACGGCCGGATTGGGACACGGTCTGAGCAACATACTGCGGTCGGCATAGAAAAAGAGGAGCCGGTCGTAAGGGCTGTCCGGCGGAAGGCCGAGCAACTGCAGCATCCGCATCCTGCACTCCAATGAATCCCCCATCAGAGGCATACGCCGCATACGCTCCTCCAGTTCATACGGCAGAACGACCCACAACGTATAACCGTCCGTAACGAACTGCCGTCCCGCCGTCCACACACCGGCATACTCCCCGTCCGTCATGGAACAGACGAGCACGAACTGCCGTCCGCCGCGTTCCGTCCACTCCAACCCGTCGCCGGAGTCGGGGGAAACGATACAAGGCAGGTCGCGGTACACCTCCGACGCGTCGGACACGGCGGCATCCGCCACGGCCGCCAGATAATCCGTCTGCAACTGCGCCCGGTCGAGATACCACGGCGCACCGCTCCACCGGCCGCACGCCGCATGGAACAAGACACATGCCGCACATACGGCTACATATCCTGCATGAACTCTTCTCTTCATACGGTTTTCATTCTTCCTCTGTCTGCCGCTCCGACACCGCCCGAAACGGAAACCGCCCCGACAGCCAGCATACGGGAAAGAGCGCCCGTGCACTCCGGTACCGCACCGTTCCCTTTCCACGCACCGTCTGTTCTGCACCGCTCATCCCCGACCGCCAATGATGGAAAGTCCCGTCCTGCATGAACAGAACGGGACAGATGATTCACTGACGGAAGAACGACGGACAAGCCACGCTTCCGCCCCAACACCCCACCGCCGCCGGCCTATCTGCCGAGGCTTCGCTCCACATACCCGCGGTAATCCTTCACCACCGGTTCATAATCCCCGTCGAAGAGCGGCGAGGAGACCATGAAATCAGCCGTGGAACGGTTCACCGCCGTCGGAACGTTATACAACGTCGCCAGACGCAGAAGCGCCTTCACATCCACGTCGTGCGGCTGGGCCTCCATCGGGTCCCAGAAAAATATCAGGGCGTCTATCCTGCCCTCGGCTATCATCGCCCCCAACTGCTGGTCGCCGCCGAGGGGACCCGACTTGAGCAGCCGGATGTCGAGCCGGCATTTTCCGTCCCCTTTCTTGCCTATCAGGACGTCGGCCACCATCCTGCCGGTCGTCCCCGTACAGACGAGACTATGACACAGCAGAAGTTCGCGGTTCCAGTCGGCCCACTCCACCAGGTCGGGCTTCATGTTATCATGCGCTACCAGCGCTATCGTCTTCTTTCTTTCCATCGGTTCAATCCATTCGCGGTGCAATGAAAACACAATGCCGTTGCACCGCCGTCACAACACCGTTACGATTCCGTTAATATTCCGGGGCCTCAATCCGACACAGCGTACAGGCCCGACACCTCTCTCTTACTTTAGGGCGGCCATGCGTTCGCGGAGCGCCTTTATCTTCGCCTCGGCATCGTTCTTCTTGGCGTATTCCGTCTCCACCACCTTTTGCGGAGCCCCGCTAACGAACCGCTCGTTGGAGAGCTTCTTCATCACCGACGCGAGAAATCCCTCCAGATAGGCGAGTTCGTCGGCCAGCTTCCGCAGCTCGGCCTCCACGTCCACCATGCCGTCGAGCGGTACGAAATACTCCGTAGTCTTGACAATAAAAGAAGGCGCCGCCGGACTCTTCTCCGCCACGCACTCCACGCCCGACAGGTTCGCCATCTTGACCAAAAGCGGATTATAGGCCTCATGATAGTTTTCGTCGCGGATGACTTTCAGAGCAAGCGGTTCCCTGGTGGGAATACTCTTCTGCTGCCGGATGTTCCTTACCGCCGTCACGGTCTCTTTCACCAGTTCGAAACGCGCCAGCAAGGCATCGTCCCATGCAGCTGCCCGCGGCATGTCGCTCACCATGATGCTCTGTCCCTCCAGACGCGGGGCAAGGTACTGCCACAGCTCCTCGGTAATGAAGGGCATGAAGGGGTGCAGCATGCGCAGCAACTTATCGAAGAACGCTTTGGTCTGGGCAAAGGTCTTCCCGTCGGCCGGCATCCCGTATGCGGGTTTCACCATCTCCAGATACCACCCGGAAAATTCGTCCCAGAACAGCCTGTAAATCTTCATGAAGGCATCGGAGATGCGGTAAGCCGCGAAATCGGCCTCGATACCCGCCAGGCTCCTGTCAAGCAGATTACCGAACCACTCTGCCGCCAGGCGGCCGCTTTCGGGCTGCTCCAGTCCCTCGTCCACGCTCCACGAGCTCACCAGCCGGAAAGCGTTCCATATCTTGTTCCCGAAATTGCGTCCCTGCTCGCACATCGCCTCGTCGAACATGATGTCGTTACCCGCCGTGGAACAGAGCAGCATGGCCACCCGCACCCCGTCGGCGCCGTAACGGTCTATCAGGTCGAGCGGGTCGGGCGAGTTGCCGAGCGACTTGCTCATCTTGCGTCCCAGCTTATCGCGCACGAGCCCCGTAAAATAGACGCTCTGGAAAGGCTTCTCGTGCATATACTCGTATCCGGCCATTATCATGCGCGCCACCCAGAAGAAGATGATGTCGGGCGCCGTCACCAGGTCGTTGGTCGGATAGTAATAGCGTATCTCCGGATTCCCGGGATGCATGATGCCGTCGAAGAGCGCGATGGGCCACAGCCACGAACTGAACCACGTATCCAGCACGTCGTCGTCCTGCCGCAGGTCAGCGAGCTGCAGGTCAGCACCGCACTTGCGGCGGGCAAGCTCCAGCGCCTCCTCCGCCGTTTCGGCCACCACATAGCCGCCTTCGGGCAGATACCAGGCCGGAATGCGGTGTCCCCACCAAAGCTGCCGCGAAATACACCAGTCCTTGATGTTCTCCATCCAATGGCGATACGTATTGCGGAACTTGGGCGGCACGAAGCGTATCATGTCACTCATGACAGCATCGAGTGCCGGAACTGCCAATTTGTCCATTTTCAGAAACCACTGCATGGAAAGTTTCGGCTCTATCGGAACATGCGTACGTTCCGAAAAACCGACATTGTTGGTATAGGCCTCCGTCTTTTCGAGCAGACCGGCCGCATCGAGGTCCTTCTCTATCCGTTCACGCAGCGCGAAACGGTCCATACCTTCGTACAGGCCCACCTTGCCGTTCACCGTACCGTCCGGATTGAAGATATCGATGACCTCCAGATTGTATTTCTCGCCTATCACATAGTCGTTCACATCGTGGGCCGGGGTCACCTTCAGCACACCCGTTCCGAACTCCGTATCCACATAATCGTCCGCGATGACGGGAATGCTCCTGCCCACGAGCGGCACCCTCACGGCACGCCCCACGACGCCCGCGTAGCGGGGGTCGTTCGGATTGACGCAAAGGGCCACATCGCCGAGTATCGTCTCCGGACGCGTCGTGGCCACCGTCAGATAGCCGCCGCCCTCCTCCAGCATGTAGCGCAGATAGTAGAGCTTCCCGTGCGTCTCGCAAAAAACCACCTCCTCGTCCGAAAGAGCCGTCTGCGCGGCGGGGTCCCAGTTCACCATGCGTACCCCGCGGTAAATCAATCCTTTGTTATAGAGGTCCACGAAGACGCGGATGACGCTGCGCGAACGCACCTCGTCCATCGTGAATGCGGTACGCTCCCAATCGCACGAGGCGCCCAGCCGGCGGAGCTGTTTGAGGATAATCCCCCCGTGCTCCTCCTTCCACTGCCAGGCATGGCGCAGGAACTCCTCGCGCGAGAGCGACGATTTCTCGATACCCTGCTCCCGGAGCCTGGCTACCACCTTGGCTTCGGTAGCTATCGAGGCGTGGTCGGTTCCCGGCACCCAGCAGGCGTTCATCCCGTTCATCCGGGCACGGCGGACAAGCACGTCCTGCAGGGTATTGTTCAGCATGTGCCCCATGTGGAGCATGCCTGTCACATTCGGGGGTGGTATGACTATTGTATAGGAAGGTCTGCTGTCGGGTTCCGAATGAAAGTACCCGCCCGCAAGCCAGTAGTCGTACCACTTGCCTTCGAGCTCCTGGGGAACGTATTTGTCTGCTATCTTCATAGTGTATGAATATTTCCGTTACAAAATGTGTGAATTGCAAAGATAGCGATTTTGACGTTCGGATGGAGCCGGACATGTTAATAAACTGATGATTGTTTTCGGAATACAGATAACATTTAAGGGAACGGATTCGTTATCTTTGTACCCAAATCGAAAAGGAGATTTCAAAGAATGAGCAAAAAAAGCAATAAGATAGAGATAGATATCCTGTCGGATATTTCCGACATTCAGGAGGGACACAGCCAGGTCATCCCGATAGTTACCGAAAACGAAGACGAACTTTCGGAAAACTATTCGATACCCGAATCGCTGCCCATCCTCTCGCTGCGCAGCTCGGTGCTGTTCCCCGGCTCGATTACCCCCATTACGGTGGGCCGGGAGAAGTCCATGAAGCTGATACGCGACGTGGAGGCCGGCACGGGAATACTCGGTGCGGTACTTCAGAAGGAGTCCGACGTCGAGCAGCCCGCACCGGACGACATGTACCGCATCGGCACGGCAGCCCGCATTCTCAAGACGCTCGACATGCCCAACGGCAACCTGACCGTCATCCTGCACGGCCTCGAAAAAATCGAGATAAACGAATACCTCTCTTCGGAGCCCTACTTCACGGCGACGGTCACGCCGCTCAAGGATACGACGCCCGCCTCCGGCAACGTGGAGTTCGAGGCGCTCGTGGAATCCATCAAGGACGTGGCGCTGAACATCATCAGCGTTTCGCCCAACATACCGAAGGAAGCATCGTTCGCCATCAAGAACATCGACAGCAAACGCGGCATCATCAACTTCATCTGTTCCAACCTCGACTTCGAGGATGCCGACCGCCAGCGGCTGCTCGAAGCGCCGGGACTGCTGGCGCGTGCCCGCCGCCTGCTGGAAATACTCGTACGCGAACAGCAGCTCGTGGAGCTAAAGAACAAGATACAGAGCAAGGTCAAACAGGACATCGACCAGCAGCAGAAAGAATACTACCTCCAGCAGCAGATACGCACCATCCAGGAGGAGTTGGGCGGCAACGAGGACGAAGCCGAAATCGCCCGCATGCGCGAGGAGGCCAAGACGAAGAAGTGGAGCAAAGAGGTGGGCGAAATGTTCAACAAGGAGCTCAACAAGCTCGAGAGGCTGAATCCCGCCGTGGCGGAATACTCGGTACAGATGAACTACCTGCAGCTGATGCTCGAACTTCCGTGGGGCGAGTGCACGCAGGACAACCTCGACCTCAAACATGCCCGCGAACGGCTCGACAACGACCACTTCGGCCTGGAGGAGGTCAAGGAGCGGCTGCTGGAACATCTGGCGGTCATCAAGCTGAAAGGCGACCTCAAGTCGCCGATTATCTGCCTCTACGGCCCTCCCGGAGTGGGCAAGACGTCGCTCGGCAAATCGGTGGCGGGAGCATTGGGCCGCAAGTTCGGACGCATATCGCTCGGCGGCCTGCACGACGAATCGGAAATCCGCGGCCACAGGCGCACCTACATCGGCGCGATGCCGGGCCGCATCATCCAGACCATCAAGCGATGCGGCTCCTCCAACCCGGTCATCATCCTCGACGAGGTGGACAAAATCGGCGTAGGGAACCACGGTGACCCGTCGTCGGCACTGCTCGAAGTGCTCGACCCGGAACAGAACACCACGTTCCACGACAACTACCTCGACACGGAGTACGACCTCTCCAAAACGCTCTTCATCGCCACGGCCAACAACATACAGAACGTACATCCGGCCCTGCGCGACCGCATGGAGATGATAAACATCCCCGGCTACCTGCTCGAAGAGAAGATTGAAATCGGACTGCGCCATCTGCTCCCCAAGGAACGCGAGGCGCACGGCATCCCCGCCGAGAGCCTGCTCCTGTCGCGCGAAGTGATGGAGCGGATTATCTCCGACTACACCCGCGAAGCAGGGGTGCGCGGACTGGACAAGATGCTGGCCAAAATCGCACGTCACCGGGCGAAAGATATCGGATTCGAGCAGGAGTACAACCCGGAGATATCGGTCGAAGATTTGGAGAAGATACTCGGCATGCCCAAGTTCCGCAACGAAAAGTACGAAGTGAGCGGCATCACGGGTGTAGTTACCGGCCTGGCATGGACCGAAGTGGGAGGCGATATCCTCTACATCGAGTCGATACTCAGCCCCGGCAAGGGCAAACTGAGCCTGACGGGCAACCTCGGCGACGTGATGAAGGAGTCGGCGACGATAGCCCTCGAATGGACGAAAGCCCACTATGCGGAGCTGGGAATCGACAAGGAGAAGTTCGAGAATTTCGACATCAACATCCACGTACCGGAGGGAGCCATCCCGAAGGACGGCCCGAGCGCAGGCATCACCATGGTGACGTCGCTGGTATCGACCTACACCGGCCGGAAGGTGAAAGACCGCATCGCCATGACGGGCGAAACGACGCTCCGCGGACGGGTCATGCCCGTAGGGGGCATCAAGGAGAAAATCCTCGCCGCCAAGCGCGCCGGTATCCACGAGATCATCCTCAGCGAGGATAACCGCAAAGATATTTCGGAAATCAAACCCGAGTACCTCGGCGGCCTGAAGTTCAATTATGTGAAGACTAACAGCGACGTGCTGAAATTGGCGGTGATGTGATGCGGGTAGTGGTGGGCCTCTCCGGAGGCGTCGATTCGAGCGTGGCGGCCTATCTGCTCAAGGAGCAGGGATACGATGTGGTAGGGCTTTTCATGCGCAACTGGAAGGATACGACCGGGACGCTCGAAGGCGATTGCCCGTGGTACGACGACCACATGTTCGCCGAACTGGTGGCCAAGCGGCTCGACATCCCGTTTCATCTGATCGACCTGAGCGATGAATACCGCCGCCGCGTCGTGGACTATATGTTTGCCGAGTACGGCCGGGGACGGACGCCGAACCCGGACGTGCTTTGCAACCGCGAAATCAAGTTCGACGCCTTCCTGAAAGCGGCGC
>OGXQ01002150.1_pt1 | contig 13897 bp, 10 predicted proteins | sample 1576291 | NCBI WGS metagenome assembly OGXQ01 (sample SAMEA3541575, study PRJEB24748) | human gut metagenome | biome: human gut; feature: human-associated habitat; material: faeces | place: China | collected 2012 | reverse complement strand
AACAGAAAAAGCTATCAGATGGATGAAAGCTCAGGATAAAAGTCAGCCTTTTTTGATGTGTTGTCATTTTAAGGCCACCCATGAGCCTTATGATTTTCCGGAACGTATGCGACATTTATATGATGGCGTAGTGTTTCCTGAACCAGAGAATTTGTTAGACTGGGGGCCTGAAACCAACGGACGTACTTTCGTCGGACAAAAACTGGAAACTATCGGACACAATTGGGAGGTGGCTTCGGCTGATCCAGATAAATGGTGGTGTCGTTATCCGGAACTTCCTTTTACGACAAAAGGAATGAGCCGGATTGCTGCAAGAAAAGCTATTTATCAAAAACTAATCCGAGATTATTTACGCTGCGCTGCTACGGTAGATGATAATATTGGAAAACTGTTGGATGCTTTAGACGAAATGGGGATTGCAGATAATACTATTGTTGTCTATGTTGCTGATTAGGGATACTTTTTAGGAGAGCATGGATTTTATGACAAACGGATGTTTTATGAAGAATCGGCACGTATGCCATTTGTTATCCGTTATCCCAAATGTATTCCGGCTGGCAAGCGTGTGAACGAACTTGTTTTGAATGTAGATTTTGCTTCTACATTGTGTGATTTTGCCGGAGTAAAATCTCCGGAAGGTACACAGGGCAGAAGTTTTAAAGATGTTCTGGCAGGAAAAACTCCTAAGGACTGGCGGAAGAGTATTTATTACCGTTATTGGACTCAACATGATATCCGTCCGGCCCACATCGGTGTACGTAATGAGCGTTATAAGTTGATATTTTTGTATGGTGACCGATTGAATATGACAGGGTCTTCAGACTACAAATCAACTCCATCTTGGGAGTTTTACGATTTACAGAAAGATCCGAAAGAAAACCATAATGCTTACGGGGAGAAAGAATATGAATCGGTAATTCGTGAAATGAAAAAAGAAATGATGCGCTTGCGCGAAGAGGTGAAAGATACGGATGAGGGAGAAATAAGAATGATGGAAATTTTAAGAAAAGAAGGACTGGAAAAATAAGTCTTTATAATTGATATATAGGTTGTTAAACAAAGATGAAGATGTTCTCTCCGATTCATGATATCGAATCGGAGAAAATGTCCTCATCTTTTTAATTTTTATGTACGAACTTTCAGGAAAAGATGAAGATGTTTTCATTAAAATAAGCTGAAAAACAGATGCGCATTTGTTGAAAGTGCATAAAAAACGTATCTTTGTACATCTTTCGTCTCAAAATAAAAACAATCAGATTTTATGTATACGAATAAAGAAATATGGAATGTCACTTACCCGATATTCTTGGGGTTGCTTGCGCAAAATGTTATCAATGTCACCGACACGGCTTTTTTAGGACATGTGGGTGAGGTAGCTTTGGGTGCAGCCGCAATGGGAGGACTACTATATATCTGTGTATATACCGTAGCATTCGGGTTCAGTGTCGGTTCGCAGATTTTGATAGCCCGTCGTAATGGGGAAGGGAATTTTCATGCCATAGGACCGGTTATGTGGCAGGGTACAGCATTCAGTTTGGGGATGGGAGTAGCTTTACTTGCCATATTGCTGGTATGTGCCGAACCATTGATTCGTCTGCTGATTACTTCGGATACTATTTTTCATGCTACATACGAGTTTTTTACATGGCGTATCTGGGGATTTCTTTTTGCCTTTGTCAATGTCATGTTCCGTGCGCTTTATATAGGTATAACCAAGACAAAGGTACTGACCATGAATGCTGTCGTCATGGCCTTGGTGAATGTATTCCTCGACTATGCGATGATTTTCGGAAAGTGTGGATTCCCTGAAATGGGAATACGTGGAGCGGCATTGGCATCGGTTATAGCAGAAGCATCTTCTATGCTGTTTTTTATTGTGTATACGTATGGTAAAATTGACTTGAAGAAATATGGGCTGAATCGTTTCGGACATTTTGACTGGGATATGGTGATGCGTATCTTGCGCATTTCCTGCTTCACCATGGTGCAGTATTTTCTTTCCATGGCCATCTGGTTTGTATTTTTCATGGCACTTGAACGACTCGGACAACGGCAGCTTGCCATTGCCAACATTGTGCGTAGCGTATATGTTGTGCTGTTAATACCTGTCCAGTCGCTTTCTACTACGGCAAATACACTGGTCAGCAATCTGATTGGTTCGGGAGGAGTAGCAGGAGTTGTCAGATTACTGCATAAAATAGCCCGGATGTCATTCCTTATTATGGTAGTATGTGTGGCCCTTTGTGTTATCTTCCCTCAGGCTATTTTGTCGGTTTATACCAATGAGGAAGCACTGCTTCTTGAATCGGTTCCGGCATTATATGTCGTTTGCGGTGCAATGTTGATAGCTGCTCTTGCAAATATTTATTTTAATGGAATTTCGGGTACGGGTAATACACAGGCTGCTTTGGGACTGGAAGTCGGAGTACAGATCTTTTATGCATTGTATATTATTGTAGTAGGAATGATGCTTCGTGCTCCGGTAGATGTTTGTTTTACTACCGAAGTCATCTATTATTCGTTAATGCTGACATTCAGTGTTATTTACTTGAAAAAGGCGAAATGGCAGAATAAAAAGATTTGATGCATCCGATTATTTTTGTAATTTTGCGCCCTGACAAATTGGAAAAATAAAAAACAAGAAAAATATATGTTCGATAATTTAAGTGAAAGACTAGAACGGTCGTTTAAAATATTGAAAGGTGAAGGTAAAATCACCGAGATCAATGTGGCCGAAACGTTGAAAGACGTACGTCGTGCATTGCTGGATGCCGATGTGAACTATAAGGTAGCAAAGAGCTTTACCGACACTGTAAAGGAAAAAGCTTTAGGACAAAACGTGTTGACTGCCGTTAAGCCTAGCCAGTTGATGGTTAAGATTGTGCATGATGAGCTGACCAAACTGATGGGTGGCGATACTGCCGAAATCGAATTGAAAGGTCGTCCTGCCGTAATCCTGATGTCAGGTTTGCAAGGTTCAGGTAAGACAACTTTCTCAGGAAAGCTGGCACGTATGCTGAAAACCAAGAAAAACCGTAAGCCGTTGCTGGTTGCCTGCGACGTATATCGTCCTGCTGCTATCGAACAGCTGAAAGTATTGGGACAGCAGATCGAAGTGCCTGTATATTGCGAATTGGATAGCAAAGATCCTGTTCAGATTGCACTGAATGCCATTCAGGAAGCAAAGGCAAAAGGTTATGACTTGGTTATTGTCGATACAGCGGGACGTCTTGCTGTAGACGAACAGATGATGAACGAGATTGAAGCAATCAAGAATGCAATCAATCCGGATGAAACGTTGTTTGTTGTTGACTCAATGACTGGTCAGGATGCCGTAAATACAGCTCGCGAATTTAACGAACGTCTGGACTTCAACGGTGTAGTTCTTACTAAGTTGGATGGTGATACCCGTGGTGGTGGTGCTCTGTCTATCCGTACCGTTGTGAACAAGCCTATCAAGTTTGTGGGAACAGGTGAAAAGCTTGATGCAATCGATCAGTTCCATCCGGCCCGTATGGCAGACCGTATCCTTGGTATGGGTGATATCGTTTCATTGGTAGAACGGGCACAGGAACAATACGACGAAGAAGAAGCTAAACGTCTTCAGAAAAAAATTCAGAAAAACCAGTTCGACTTTAATGACTTCCTGACTCAGATTCATCAGATTAAGAAGATGGGTAACTTGAAGGAACTTGCTTCTATGATTCCGGGTGTAGGAAAAGCTATTAAAGATATTGATATCGATGATAATGCATTCAAGAGCATTGAGGCTATTATTTATTCAATGACTCCGGAAGAACGTACTCATCCTGAAATCCTGAATGGAACTCGCCGTACACGTATTGCTAAGGGTAGTGGTACAAGCATTCAGGAAGTAAACCGTTTGCTGAAACAGTTTGACCAGACTCGCAAGATGATGAAGATGGTTACCGGCAGCAAGATGGCAGGCATGATGCAGAAAATGAAAAAGAAATAAAATATTTTTTACCCTCTCTGGTACGGAAGCAGATGGGTCTGTTTTACGTGCCGGTTAGAAGCGAGGAGAGAGAATCAGCAGATGGAAAGATTCTTTCTCCTCGCTTGTTTTTATATGATCTTGATCAGGACTTATTCATGAAGAAATGACTTGGCAGTAAGTTAAAATCGTAATCATGTGAGAATATCTTTGGATAATCTGAAAAAATCTGTTATTTTAGAAAGGTTTTGGCAAGTGGAAGAGCTAGTATAATCAGATATTTAAACTACATAACGATGAAAAGGACTAAGATATGGAGCTATGCTTTCGGTGTGACTATGGTATTGTCACTTGCTGGTTGCGGTAATAGTGCCAAGAAACAGGTTAATGAAAAAATGAATGCAGATAGTATGAGTGTAATAAGTAATCAAGTTGGTTTGCAGGAAGATAGTACTTTGTCGACGTTGGTACTCGACGGAGTAAAAGCTACATGGATTCGTGATAACGCTTCTGCGAAACTGATGCCTCCTTCACTCTTTCCGGATGCTGGTGAGGACTTGATGAAAAAACTTTCGCTCGAAAACGGAATACCTTCTTCCATTAGTACGTTTTTGATAGAAAGCAATGGTATACAAATTCTTTTTGATACGGGAATGGGTGCATCCGATAGTCGCTTATTAGCTGGGTTACATGCTTTAGGGATTACTCCTGCCGACATTAAATATATATATATTACTCATTTTCATAGTGATCATATCGGAGGACTGATGAAAAACGATAGTGTAGTGTTTCCTCATGCTGAAATTTATGCTTCTAAGGCTGAGTATGATAGTTGGATGAAAATGGAAGCCGAAAAGAACGGACAAGTTGTGAGAGCCATGAATGCATATAAGGACCGTTTGCACCTGTTTGCTTTTGGTGATACGTTGCCGGGAAAAGTGGTAGCAATGGAAGCTGTTGGACATACTCCCGGACATACTGTTTTTCAGGCAGGTAAATTATTGATAATTGGAGATTTGATTCATGGAGCAGCTCTGCAATTGGAACATCCGGAGATTTGTGCTACCTATGATATGGATAAGCAGGAAGCAATAAAGACTCGTAAAAACTTATTGCAGTATGCTCGTGAGAATGGACTGGTTATAGCAGGTATGCATTTGCCAGTTCCTGCATTTATAAAATAAATAAGCATACCGGTATGAATTGTCAGGTATTATAGATTTCTGTCACTCATACCGGTATGTTTTTATCTGATCTTTAAATTTTATTGTCCAGCCAGGCATCAATCAGTTGGCGGGCGATGCTGAGCTTTTTCGGTATTTCCGGCAGGTTGTTTCGGTTGTAAAAGGCTCCTGCACTCAGTTCCTCATCCTGCAACTTGATGGTTCCGCTTTCGTATTCGGCATAATATCCTACCATGATTCCGCTGGGGTAGGGCCACGGTTGACTGCCGAAATATTTCAGGTTTTTTATGGTCAGTCCTGTTTCTTCCATGACTTCGCGGTGAACACACTCTTCCAACGTTTCTCCTGGTTCGAGAAAACCGGCTACCAATCCTTTAAACGTCCCCCGGAAGTTGCGGGCATGTACAAGCAAGATACTGTCTTCCTTCTTAATAAGTACAATGACCGCCGGAGAAATACGCGGATAAAACTCCTGCCGGCATTCCGGACATCGTTTGGCTATGGGGGAAACCTGTACCGTAGGTATACCACACATGGGGCAATAACGGCTGTTCTTGTCCCAGTTTAATATTTGTGAAGCTTTTCCGGCACGCTTGTATTCTTCCAGAGGAAGTACGTCGAAAGAAGCACGCAAGTCTTTCATCATGCGTGGACTGTTTTCATCTCCACTTACTGGAATATGAATAGCATACGTCTTGGCAGGATAACCGTTTATCTCTCCGATGGTATGAATGGTACTTCCGACGGGAACCTCAACCGGAGGTTCAGGTCCGTAAGGAATATGATATCCGTCTTCTTTTTTTTCTATCAAAACCTGTCCGCTGTTGAAGACGAACCATCCGCATGTCTGTTTTTCTGTTTCCATCAATTAAGTCCTTTCATTGTAAGCTGAATGCGCTTGCGTTCATGGTCAATACTGAGTACACGTACGCGTACATGCTGGTGCATACTGACTACTGTTGTCGGGTCGCTGACAAACTTGTCGGCAAGCTGGGAGATATGTACCAGTCCGTTTTCTTTAATCCCTATATCTACGAAGCATCCGAAATTGGTAATGTTGTTGATGATGCCCGGCAATTCCATACCTTCCCGCAGGTCGTCGATAGTCTGCACATTCTTGTCAAATTCGAAGACCTGAATCTTTTGGCGCGGGTCACGTCCCGGTTTATCCAGCTCTTGTAGAATATCAGTCAGTGTAGGCAGTCCTACGGTATCTGTTACATAGTTTTTTATGTCTATTTGGCTACGTAATTCCTTGTTTTTTATCAGGTCGGCAACGGAGCATTTCAAGTCCTTTGCCATCTTTTCTACTATGGCATAACTTTCCGGATGTACAGCCGAATTGTCAAGCGGATTGTCTGCTTGCGGAATACGCAAGAATCCGGCACACTGTTCAAACGCCTTTGCTCCCATACGCGGTACCTTCAGCAGTTCTTTACGCGAATGGAATGCTCCGTTTTCCGTACGGTAATCTACAATGTTTTGAGCCAGCGTCGGTCCCAGTCCCGATACATATGTCAGCAGATGTTTGCTGGCCGTATTGACATTTACTCCGACAAGGTTCACGCAACTCTCTACTGTCTGGTCGAGCGATGCCTTTAGTTTACTTTGATCTACATCGTGCTGATATTGTCCCACGCCGATAGATTTGGCATCTATCTTCACAAGTTCGGCTAGCGGGTCCATCAGTCGGCGACCGATTGACACAGCTCCTCGCACAGTTACGTCATATTCAGGAAACTCATCTCGTGCGATTTTCGATGCAGAATAGATGGAGGCGCCGTCTTCGCTGACAACAAACACCTGCACTTCGCGGTCGTATCGTTGAGAAGTGACGAAACGTTCGGTTTCACGGCTTGCCGTACCATTTCCGATGGCGATGGCTTCTATCTTATATTGTTCGACGAGTTTGACAAGCTTGCGTCCGGCCAGAGCTGTTTCCGATTTGGGTGGATGCGGATAAATTGCTTCATTGTGCAGCAATGTACCTTGGGCGTCCAGACAGACAACTTTGCAACCGGTACGATATCCCGGATCGATACCCATTGTGCGCTTTTGTCCCAAAGGAGGAGCAAGCAACAGTTGCCGGAGATTTTCAGCAAAGACACGGATAGCCTCTTCGTCTGCCTTTTCCTTGCTGAGTGCGGAAAATTCTGTTTCTATAGCGGGTTTCAACAGACGTTTGTATGCGTCGTTCACGGCTTCTGCTACTTGTGCGGAACATTCTCCGTTTCCATGTACATACTGTCTTTCCAATCGTTCGGTACATGCTGATTCATCGTCGGGAGTGATGGATACTTTCAGGATACCTTCGGTTTCTCCACGGCGGATGGCGAGCAGACGGTGAGAGGTACACTTCTTCAATGGTTCACAGAAGTCGAAGTAATCGCGGTATTTTAAGGCTGCTGCTTCTTTTTCTTTGCCCTTGACTACTTTCGATGTAATCATAGCCTGACGGCTAAACTGGTTTCGTATCAGATTACGGGCACGTTCATCCTCATTTACTTGCTCAGCAATGATGTCGCGTGCTCCTTTTAGAGCATCCTCTTCGTCCTTGACATCTCCCTTGACAAACTGGCGTACTCGGGCAGATAAGTTGTTTTCCCGCTGCATCAATAGTAGCATGGCAAGCGGTTCCAGTCCCTTCTGGCGTGCAGCCTCGGCACGAGTTTTTCGTTTGGGCTTAAAAGGCAGGTAAATATCTTCCAGCTCTGTCGCATCCCAACAATTGGAAATACGTTCGCGTAAAGTGTCTGTCAGTTTTCCTTGTTCTTCGATGGTAGAAAGAACCGTTTCCTTTCGTTTGGCAAGTTCACAGAGCTTTTCGTAACGCGTATGGATATCTCCTATCTGTACTTCGTCGAGGCCTCCGGTTGCTTCTTTTCGGTAACGGCTTATAAAAGGTATTGTAGCACCTCCCTGAAGCAGTTTCAATGTGTTTTCTACCCGATGGACAGGTAGCTTCAGGGCTGTGGCAATCATTTGACTGAATTGTTCCATGTATATGTTTTTCTAATAATGTGGCACAAATGTAATTAAAAAAAGGATTCGAGGGAGGAGAGGACTCATTTTGAAAATAATTTAAGAGATGGTTTTAAGCTTTATTCGGATTTGAAAGACGTTTTCGAGGATTGAAAATGTTTGCTAAAGAAGGCGTGAATAGCAACTGACATTACATATAGGAAAGTTCAAACAGGTGGATGCACAGAAAGAGGAACCCAAAGAATATTTGCTGGCTAAAGCTTTGAAAGCGGAAATTGATACAATGAACCTTTTTCCAAAACCATTTGTTACTTGTTAATATTAGATATTATTCCGGAAATATTATATGATAACTTAAACTAACGCTATGACTTATGAATAAAAAACAAAGCCTCTGGTGCATAATCCTTTTTTCTTTTTTAGGCATATCGGTAGCAATGGCGCAGAAGTCAGAGAAAGACCGGCATTGGGTATGGGAACTCTATGGTGGCGCGAATAATTATATGACATGGGAAATAGAAACGGATGTCGTATATAAACCGTGGCGTTTCATTGGAGTTGGAGCAGGCTTTCTTTTTACTCCTCCAATAGATGGAAATAAGACTTATTCTGGAGAAGCAAGAGATAAAAACTTGCGCTGGCAGATTGAGGAAAACCGTTTGATGTATCTGTTTGCGTTCCGGTCGGGAGTTTATCTGTATTCGCCTCCTGTTTATCTGAATCATGACCATGATGTGGCATTATCGTTTCGTGTGTCTCCTGGAGTTACCATTCCTTTGCCTCCCAATTTAAGTACTAGTGTAGATTATGTTCCGAAGGATGCGATTATCCATGTACCCGCCACTTCAGGAGAAGTCAGTAATTCGCATGCGAAGGCATGTTATTATCATGTGAAATTTGCTATGGCTTTGGAAGTGGAACGTGTATCGGTATTGCTTGGGTATACGACCTCCAATTATGATTTATACGGAGGAAGCCGTAATATGATAGTCGAAGGACAAAAAATAGAATTACCTCGAAAAAAGCAGGCAGGAACTTTCTTTATCGGGCTGACCTACGATTTCTGATACATATTGAAGAAAACAGGACCTCATAACCCCTTTTTATAAAAATACCCCCGCCATAAATTTTTATAGCGGGGGTAAATTATACATTATGGGAATTATCTGCGGTAGAAACGCAACTCATTTTCCAGACTTCTTACTTTATTTTGCAAGTTGTCTATTTTTGTCAGTAAGTGGCGGATAGCATCGATCCCTTCTATATTGATGGACAAGTCATAATATAAATGAGTATACCTTTCCAGTTCATTCAGCTGAGAAGCCGGAAAATAACTGGTATCATCTATTACTTCGATATCTATCAGACCGTCTTCACCTAGCATGAGGATGAAGTCGGGTTCGATATTGCAATGTGTGCAATAGTCGTTTATGATGATTAAATCGTTCTGCATAGTCGTACGGTTTTAAATTATCCTTGCTGCAACTGTCGGAACAGGTCTTTCTGCTTTTCCGTCAGTGTAGTAGGAATTGTTACATGATAAGTTACAATCAAATCGCCTGTGACGCCTTCCTGCTTGTATACAGGAAATCCTTTTCCTTTCAGGCGAACTTTAGCGTCATTCTGAGTACCCGGACGAACTTTCAGTTTTACTTGTCCGTCTAATGTGTTGACTGTAACTTCACCTCCCAGTACGGCAGTGTATAAGTCGATTGTTACATCTGTGTACAAGTCATTTTCTTTCCGTTTAAAGACAGGGTCGTCAGGAATAACGAAAGTGATATACAAATCTCCGTCGGGTCCTCCGTTTGTTCCTTTACCTCCATGTCCCTTCAGTTTGATAACCTGACCGTCTGCTACTCCGGCTGGAACTGTAATACGTAATGTTTCACCGTTGATGCTGAATGTTTGTTTATGAGTGGTTGCAGCCTCACGTAGAGACAACTGTAGAGAAGCCTCAATATCTTGCCCTCTGAATCCGCCTCTTGCATTACGTCCTCTGCCGGCTCCATGCCCGAACAGTTCTTCGAAGAAATCAGAGAATCCACTGGCATTTCCACCAAATCCATGCATACCTTCTCCTCCGAATCCACTTGTAAAATGTTGTCCGTCGGTAGAATACCAATATTCACCGCCGTTACCTGTACCGCCTTGAGCACGATATGCTTGCTGTTGAGCTTCGAACTCGTCGGCGTGTTTCCAATTCTCCCCGTAAGCATCGTATTTCTTACGCTTTTCAGGGTCGCTCAGTACCTCGTTAGCTTCGTTTATCTCCTGAAACTTGTCCTTGGCCGTTGGGTCATTCGGATTTAAGTCCGGGTGATATTTGCGAGCCAGCTTACGGTACGCTTTCTTGATTTCGTCTTGAGTTGCCGTTTTGTCAACTCCAAGAACTTTGTAATAGTCTATGTAAGCCATACAGTCTGTTTTTTTATTTGAGAATGAGGCAAAGAATGTGCCAGATAGTCCGTTTGTTAACAGACTTTTAACCATATTGAAAGGTATTTATCTTTTTGTGGGTTTTGCAGGTGGTAAAGTTCCATTATCTTTGTAGTTACTTATTGGATATACTATGAAAATGTGACATTTTGTCGTTTATATATCACTTAACCCGCTAGATTTATGATGAAACTATTTACCAGTTTGATGCTTGTTCTTGCTTTAGGCGTTACAAGTCCTGCTTATGCTTCGCAAGACGGTGAAGTAACTTTGAAACTTATTGAAACGAGTGATGTGCACGGATGCTATTTCTCTTATGACTTTATAAGTATGAAGCCTCGCAAAGGAGGGCTGGCTTGTGTCAGTTCATTTGTAAAAGAACAGCGTGAGCAGTATGGAGATGGAGTTGTTCTGATGGATAATGGAGATATTTTACAAGGACAGCCCATTGCTTATTATTACAATTACATCGATACAACTTCTGTTCATGTAACTTCAGCGATGCTGAACTATATGAAATACGATGTAGGTACTATGGGAAATCATGATGTGGAGACTGGACATGCCGTGTACGACCGTTGGGTGAAACAGTGTGCTTTTCCTGTACTTGGGGCAAATATTGTGGACAATAAAACGGGAGAACCTTATCTTACTCCCTATAAAATAATCGAACGGAAAGGAGTAAAAATAGCAGTTTTAGGTATGATAACTCCTGCCATTCCTTCATGGCTTCCCGAACAGCTGTGGAACGGGCTGCATTTTGAAGACATGGAGGATTGCGCACGTAAATGGGTAAAGATTATCAAGGAAAAAGAGAATCCGGACATTTTGATCGGATTATTTCATGCCGGACCTGAAGGTAATAAACTGGATAATGTTGTAGAGAATGGTTCGGGCGATGTAGCAAAAAATGTTCCGGGCTTCGATGTAGTATTTATGGGACACGATCATGTGCGCCGGTGTGAGAAGATTGTCAATGTGGCAGGAGATTCTGTTTTACTCGTCGATCCTGCCAATGCGGCCAGATATGTTTCGGATGTTACAGTCAAAGTGACTAAAGCTGGAGGTAAGCTTGTGAGAAAATCTGTAGAGGGTGCTTTGGCAGATGTTTCCCGCTATGCTGCTGATGAGGATTTCATGCGGGAGTTTGCCGGACAATATCAGGCAACAGTCGACTTTGTATCTCGTAAGATTGGACGTATCGAAGAAACCATTACAACCAAAGATGCCTATTTTGGTCCTTCTGCATTTATCGATTTGCTTCATCAGTTGCAGCTTGATATTACGGGTGCCGATATATCTTTCTGTGCTCCTCTCTCGTTCTCAGCAGAAATCAAGAAAGGAGATATTTATATGAGTGATATGTTTAACTTGTATAAATACGAGAACCTGCTTTATACGATGAAGCTGACAGGTAAAGAAATCAAGGATTTTCTGGAAATGTCGTATGCTTTATGGACTAACCAGATGAAATCACCCGACGACCATTTAATGTTGTTTAATGAAGAAGATAAAGGGTTTGGCCGTTTCAAGAATCCAAGTTTCAATTTCGATTCGGCAGCAGGCATTATTTATACAGTCGATGTAACGAAACCTCAGGGTGAAAAAATCAAGATAGAAAGGATGGCAAACGGAGAGCCGTTTGATATGAATAAAACATATCAGGTAGCTGTTAATTCGTATCGTGGAAACGGTGGGGGAGATTTGCTGACAAAAGGTGCTGGTATTCCCAAGACAGAACTGGCAAAACGTATCGTATACTCCACAGATAAAGATTTACGTTTTTATCTGATGAAACGGATAGAAGAAGTAAAAGTTCTCGATCCGAAGCCGCTGAATCAGTGGAAATTTATTCCGGAGGACTGGACTGTGCCTGCATCGAAAAGAGATTATGATATTTTGTTTGGAGAGAAAAAAGCTGTGGAATGATACCTTGAGGGTGAAACTGAAATGAAATTTAATTCCGAAGAGCCTGAACTCATTCATTCTCTGATGATTTCGGTTGAAGAAGAGGGACGGAATTAGTATTTTACCGAAGTGTTCAGAGATTTATGGGCATGAATGATACAAAATATGCTGATATTTATCATAAAATATCAGCATATTTTTTTATAAAGATGCTGTTCTTTTTTCTATCCTTCTGTAAATAGAAAAATGAAAAAAAATCTTATCGTTGAAAAAAATATCATTTTCATTTTGCAAGTTGAAATAAAACCGTAAATTTGCATCGCTTTTCATAAACAAATTATCGCCGAAATAACTCAGTTGGTAGAGTAACTCATTCGTAATGAGTAAGTCGCGGGTTCGAGTCCCGCTTTCGGCTCTTCAGAAAAAGAGATATACTGAAAATAAAAAGTATATCTCTTTTTATTTTTCTTTACCTCTTTTGAACTCTGTGTGATTTGATAAATGGTTATAAAAAATACTTTTTGTATTGCTATTTTAAACAATCTGTCCTATTTTTGCTGTCAAAATATTATAACTGATACATTTGTTACAACATGAAATATTTTTTTATATCGGCAGAAGAAGCTGCCGCCAGTATTCATAATGGAAACACGATAGGCATAGGAGGCTTCTCGTCTGTGGGAACACCTAAGGCTGTTCCGGCTGCTTTGGCCGTTTATGCCGAAAAACTACACAGTGAAGGTAAAGAGTTTAAAGTTGGACTTATAACCGGAGGTGCTACCGGAAGTCAGGTTGATTCTGCATTGGCACAGGCACATGCCGTAGCTTTTCGTACTCCTTTTCAGTCGAATAAAGAAATGCGTAATGCTATCAATGCAGGAGAAGTACAGTATTATGACGTGCATCTTTCGCAGATAGGTCAGGATGTACGTTACGGTTTTCTGGGAGATATAGATGTAGCTATTGTTGAGGCATCCGACATCACAGAAGAAGGAGATATTGTGCTTAGTACATCGGTCGGAATTTCTCCTACCTTGATACAGGTTGCCCATAAAGTTATTATTGAGTTAAACGAAGCCCATGCCGGCAAGTTGACCGGAATGCATGATATCTATATTCCTGATGCTCCACCATACCGAAGAGAGATTCCGATTTATCGGGTAAATGATCGCGCAGGAAGTATCAGTGTAAGGGTTAATCCGGAAAAGGTTGTAGGAGTGGTTCGCACGAATGAACGAGATCGGATAGCAGCTTTTACTCCACTGAATGATACTACTAGTCGGATTGGGCAGAATGTTGCTGATTTTCTTTTGGGAGAATATCAGCGGGGAGCCATACCACGAGAGTTTCTGCCATTGCAGTCAGGGGTAGGTAATATAGCTAATGCTGTGTTAGGAGCATTGGGAGCCGATAAAAAACTCCCGGCATT
>OGXQ01002149.1_pt1 | contig 13901 bp, 8 predicted proteins | sample 1576291 | NCBI WGS metagenome assembly OGXQ01 (sample SAMEA3541575, study PRJEB24748) | human gut metagenome | biome: human gut; feature: human-associated habitat; material: faeces | place: China | collected 2012 | reverse complement strand
TCAGTCCCCTGTCGAGCAGCGAATCGGGCAGTTCGAGGTAGAGTTTGTCCTCGACCAGGTGCAGGGTCAGCCCGCCGCCGCGGACGGTTCGGACCTTTTTATCCTTGAACAGTTTTTCGTAGGGAGTCGTCTTGCGGACGGTATCCGCCTCATGCTTCTTTTTCTTGCCGCGTTTCGGTTCCTTCGCCTTGGCTTCCGCGACGGCCGCACCGGCCGCCCGGACCGGCAGGGCCGCTACGGGCAGCAGCATCCCCGCCAGCAGCGAAAGAAAAGCTATTTTAAACAGTTTCATCATAATCCGGAGAAGTTATTTTTTCAACGCTTTCTCGATGTTGCGCAACAACAGTTCGTAGTGCAGGCGGGCTTCGCCGGTCGACGACGTGCTCTTCGAGCGGAGCATCGCGCGCAGTTTCAGCAAGGCGGCATAATCCCCGGCCTCGGTATTGCGGGGATCGTAGTAGTTCAGGCGCGGGGAACTGTAACCCAGCAGCGGCGCAGTATCGACCCGGTGCGCCGCGGAGAACGCCTCGAAGGGATCGTGACAGCAACATCCCCCGCAGGCAGTAAGCCCCGCCGTGCGGGCCGCATGCTCCTCCAGGAAGGCGGGAACGGGGATCAATCCTCCGTCGGAGACGATTTTCTTCTCCTCGCGGGCTCCCGTTCCGGTGTATTTCAGCCCGGCCGAGAGGCTCAGGCTGCGGACGTATTCGCGCTGGAGCATCATCTCGACCGGGTCGGGCGTGCGGCCTTTCAGCGTCGGGGCCCATACGAAATCGTAAACATCCTTACGGCACTCCCCGGGCGTGTAGGCATCCTTTTCGGCCAGTGCGGCACTCAGGGCCACGCGCGCCGGAGCGGCTACCGCCACGGCCACCAGCGAGGCGGCAATCGACTCGGCAGGCGAAACCATCAGCGGCATGTTGCGCATCAGTTCGGCATTATCCAGCCATTTCAGATCCTTGAGCTGGGCGAGGCAGAACAACAGCGACTCACGCTGGCGTTCGCGCGGCACGCTACGGTAGGCCTCCACCGGATCGCCCTCCATCTTCTCGGCGAAGTAGATGCCGCCGACATTAGCCAGAACGTGGTTTAGGTAGCGGATATACTGGGTGAGGAGCTCATCGTAAAGGGTTCGCCGCTGGGAGAAATCGGGGTCCTGGTCCCCGATCCAGGCATTCATGTTGCCCAGAATGTATTTCAGATTGGCGATGCCGTAGGTCGAGGCCTTCACGGCGTCGTCTCCCAGGTCCTCCGACTGTGAGCGGGGATCGATCGAGCGGCTGAACTGCTGCTTCCCGAAACGGTAGACCGAATCGACAGCCGCCTCGGTCATCCATTTCGAGGTGACGGCATATTCGTCGGCCGCCGTCGCCGTGTCGGGCAGCGGCGTGTAGAGCCATTTCACGGCATAATAATCGTAAAGGCCGAAGCGCGGCGGGGTGAGCCGTACGCCGCGCTCCCGGTCTCCGGGCTGGGCCACGTAGTTGAAACGGGCATAGTCCATGATCGAAGTGGTCGTGCCGTACTTCTGCGTGAACGACGGCGAGCGCAGCGAATCGACCGGAATCACCGCCGAAGCGCTCATGTTGTGCATGTAACCCAGGCAGTGCCCGACCTCGTGGGCCAGCACATAGCGCAGCCCGTCGCCGATCACCTCTTCGGGGATGGTCACGGCGCGCACCCGCTCGTCGGCCTGCGCGGTCTGAACGAAGAGCCAGTTGTTCAGCAGCTTCATCACGTCGTGGTAGACGTAAACCGAGGCGTTGAGTATCTCGCCGCTGCGCGGATCGACCCACGAGGGACCCATGGCGTTGGCAATGGCGATCGGGGCATAGCGGATGCAGGAGTATTTGATGTTGTCGGGGTCGAATTCGGGATCGTCCGCCGGATAGGGTTTCGCGGTGATGGCATTTTTGAATCCGATACGTTCGAAAGGCTCGTTCCATTGGTCGACGGCCTCGAAAATGTGCTTTTTCCACATCTCCGGAAATCCGTTGTCGACGTAGAAGACAATCGGCTTCTTCGGCTCGACCTTCTCGCCGCGCTTCCACGCCGCCATGTCCGACGGCTCCAGCCGCCAGCGGTGGGCGTAGTAGATCACCTTGGCGCGCTGCTCTCGCTCGCTGAAAAGCACCTTGCCGGTCGGGAAAACCGACATGCGGCTGTCGGTGATGCGCGGACGGTAGGCTTCGCGCGGCAGCAACACCAGCGAACGGGTCATCACCGCCGTCAGCGGCTGGTCCTTGACGAGCGTCGTGCGGCCGCGGTTGAGCGAAAAGATGTAGCTCAGCGTACTGCGTATCACCACATTGTCGCTGAAAGCCTTGATTTCGCCCAGCATCGAACGTTCCTTCTGGAAGGTTTTCTTGAGTTCGAAAGCCGTATAAAGCCCGTAGGCCGAGAACGGGGACATCTCCGCCACGTCGGCCACGAACAGGTCCGTAGCATTGACCACTACGGCCGTGCTGTCCTTGTTCCAGGCTTCGATCTTGTAGTTGCGCAGGATGGGGTCGGCGGTGTTCCGTTTCACGGCCTCGGCCAGTGCGCGGGAGGCCCCCACCTCGTCGGTGATGTTCTCGCAGTTGACCGTCCGCAGTTGGACCGAGCGGTCGTTACGCGTGAAGACCACGTGCAGCGGGTAGTCCGACTTGGAACCGGTCGTCGCGGCAGCGTTGTCCGAGACCTCCGAAATGGTCGATCCCAGCAGCATCTCACGGCCGAAAAGCGAATCGGGAATTTCGAAATAGAGCTTCCCCTTGACATCGTGCAGGCGGAACATGCCGTCGGCAACGGTGTGTTTCTCTTTGAAAAGTTTGTCATAGTCGCTTTCCTTCGGTTTCTCGGCCGAACTCTCCGTCTTCTTCGAAGCGGAGGATTTGGGCTTTTTAGCCGTTGCCGTCACAGCCGTGAAGCAGAGCAACAGCACCAATAGTTTTCGGATCATCTGCTGAAATTTAGAATTGTGTTCGAGGTTCTTTCGTCCCGGTCTTGCGGCCGGTCTATAATAAAGAGGGGATTTGCCCGGAAACGACATACACGACGACCGAAAAAAATGGGCCGCGTCTTACGACACGGCCCGCTCATCCCTGATTCTCAGCGGATCAGTACATATACTCGGTTTTGGATGGGTTGCCTCCCAACTGCGACCACGACGCGGCACAGCCTTCGGCCGAGCCCTTCACCGCGAAGACGGTGGGTTTGTCATCCTTCATGCCGCTGACGTAGATCGTACCGTCGGAGGAGATCGCCGGGGACGAACGCAGTTCGTCGGCCAGTTTGATCTCCGCCACGCGCGAACCGTCCGTCGGACGCAACTTCACCAGCTTGCCCGTGGTCTTGTCATTGTAATAAACATAGCCCTGGTCGTCGACGGCCGGAACGCCGTTGATATCTCCGTCGGCGGCATGTTCCCAAACGACGGAACCCATCGGGGAGATGGCCGTGACGTGGGCGGCGACATCGCCCGTTTTCTGCGTCGAGGCGTAGACCGTGCCGTCCTCGCCCAGCACGACGCCCATGCCCGACTGTCCGCAGTCGCCCTTGAGGCCGCACACCCATTCGGGAGCCGGTTGAACCCCGACTGCGGCCTTCTTCGTGTCGTAGCAATAGACAATGGCTTTGGTCGTGGTGGGAATCTGGACCCCGCTGCTATTTTTATACAGGATGTAGACCTTCCCCGAAACGTCGGCCGCCGGCTGGCTTCCGTTCGACTCGTCTTTCCAGCCATAGTTGTAGCCGTATCCGGCATTGGTTCCGTCGGGCGACAGGTATTTCCAGGCGCCCTCACCATTGGGCAGCAGCACGCGCGAGCCGTATTTACCGCCCGTTCCGGCAACGATGATCCCGCTCTTCAGGGCGAGAAGACCGCCGTAGGAACCGCTGTTGCAGTGCAGGTTGACAACCAGTGCACCCGACCGTTTATCATAGACGTGAAGCTGGTTAGACGGCGCGTTGCGGTCGAGCGTTATCACGTATTTTTCCGTAATGACCGGCGAGAGGAAGCGGAAAGAGGTGTTCACGCCCGTATTCGTATACCACAACTGCGAGCCGCCCGAAGCGCCGCCGCTGACGGCGTAGAATGCACTGCCGCCCTGGCCCTTGTTCGGCTCGTTGAAGCCTGCGAGCGCATAGACCGTACCGTCGGCGTCGACCGAAGGCGTCGGCGACTGGACCTTGATCGAACCGCTGTTGTTCTCAGCCGAAGCGCCGTCCTTGCCGATGTCGAAGGCCCAGAGGCGTTCGCCCGCCTTGGTGAAGCAGACCAGCGAATACCCCGTCGAGGTTACATAGACGTACTCGCCGTCGGGGCTGACCGCGGGCGACGTACCATAGACGTAGGCGTCCTTCGTATCGTCGTAGGGATAGGACCAAAGCAGGTCGAGGTTGATGGCGCCGCGGCCCACCTCGATGGTCACCGTCTTGGTATTGCGCCCCTTCTTGTTGTCGGTCACAGTGAGCGAAACCTCCGTGGAACCCTGCGCCGCAAAGGTGAACTCGGGGTTCTGCTTGTCGGAAGTCGTTGTTCCGAATTTCCACTCCCAGGCCACCACTTCGCCGTCCTCGTCGGTCGAGAGATCGGTGAACTGCACGGGTTCCCCGGCCACGACCTTCTCGGGCGACCAACTGAAGTCGGCCACGGGCCGGATGTTGTTGTCCACGACGACGATCGTCTTTTCGAACGACGATTTCTTCACCCCACGATCGGAGGTGACAGTCAGTTTGATGACATACTCCCCGGCCTGGTCGTAGGAGATATTCTCCGGAGTGGTTTCATAGGAGACGACGCCTTTGCCCAGTTCCCATTTGTAAATGGCGATCAGGGCATTCTCAGCCGTCGACGTGTTGGTGATCACGACCGGATCGCCCACGTCGTAGGACTCTTTGTCGGTGGTAAAACCGGCATGGACCGCTACCTCCGCATCCGGTTGGCAGGAGGTCGCCCCAAAAAGGGCGAAAGCGGCCAGCATATAGATAAATCGTTTCATTTCAATCGGTTTTGAGTTTTAGCTATCTGTTTACTTGAACTCCAGCACGGCCACGATGGGATAGTGGTCCGAAATGTAGGGAACCTTCTCGTAACGCTGGTCGATAGTGGCGAAGCGCAGGGGCGTGAATCCCGAACTCGAACTGAAGATGTGGTCGATGCGCGGATAGTTGGTCGTACCTCCGAAATTGTTGAACGACGCCTTGTTGTCGGAAACGGGAGCGTTCGTGCGCGCGTCGAGCATGAATTTCTTCACACCGTCGAAGATCGGGCTGTCCAGCATCTTGTTAAAGTCGGCGGTCAGCAGCGTCGGGTAGTTGTTCGGATTGAGCGATTTCATCTTGGCCTCGATCAACTCCATCGACTTCTGGGCCGCCACCTGACCGACGTGGTCGATATGGCTGTTGACGTAGAAAAACTTGCGGCCCGACTTGTAGTGGGTGAACAAGGCCCAAGTTGCCGTACGGTAGGTCGAGGCATCCCAGCCTACGGACGGCGTGTCGGGTGTCTCGGAGAGCCAGAAAGTCCCCCATTTTTCGAGTTTCACGGCATCGCCGAGGTAGTAGATGGCCATGAACTCGCCGGCATTCTTGCCGTCGGTACGGCCCACGCCGACGCTCTTGTAACCCGCACAGTTCTCGTCCATGTAGGTCTTCTGGTCGAGGCGCGCTTCCTGTACGCCGAGCACCGTCGGCTGCTGGTCGGCGAACATCGCCGGAACGGCCTTCTTGCGGTTGTCCCAACTGTTCGCGCCGTCGTCGCCCGCGCTGTAACGGACATTGAACGACATGACCTTCAACTGATTGTCCTCAAGGCCGGGATTGATCGGCTCCTCCGGCCCGTCGCCGGGCTGAGGCTTATAGAACTCCGAGTAATCGGGCTTCGGATCGCTGCACCCGGCGGCGAAAACGAAGGCGAAACTCAGCGAAAACGTCAGTAAATAACGGAATATCTTCATGGTCTGGCTTTTTATTTATTCGTTGTTCCACTCGGGATTCTGCGAGATCGTATAACCGGCATTTCGGTAATCCCGGATCACCTTGGCGGGAATCGGATAGAGGTACTGGCGGCCGTCGGGATACCAGTAACGGTCGCCCGCACCGGTCTTGTAGACCAGGTCGCAGCCTCCTGCGGCATTCGGCTCGGCATAGAGGCCCACGTTGTCCTGGTTGACGCGGATGGCGATATTCTTATAGGACGCGGGGGCCGACGCGACCTCACCTTCGGTGAAATAATAGTCGTTCACCCCGTCGCCGTTGACATCGACGGGCTGTTCCAGCCCGGGGATGTGGATGCCCGTCCACGGCAGGGTTTCCATCAGCGAACCGCATTTCCAGCGGCGCAGGTCGTCGAAGCGCATGCCCTCGGCAACGAGTTCGATGGCCCGTTCGCGGCGGATTTCGAGCAGCACGGGATCGGTCACGTCGGGATAGAACGTACTTTGCAGATAGCTGTCGACAGCCGTAGGCAGCGACTCCGTGCCGCCCGTGATGCCGGCGCGCTTGCGCAGCGCACCGATCGTAAACGCCCATTCGGCATCGGTCAGCACACCTAGTTCGGCCTGCGCCTCGGCATAGTTCAAAAGCACCTCGGCATAGCGGATCAGCGGAATGCTGTTGATGTTCTTCGCACCGCCGTCGTACTTCGACTCGTCGAGCGTGTACTTGATCACCTGGTAACCCGTGAGCGAAAGGTTTTTGATGTCGGCGACGGCGGCCTTGCCGTCCCACAGGAAACTGCGCCCGCGGACGGTCTGTTCGAGGCGCAGGTCGCGCCCCTCCATCTCCTCGGCAAAGGACTTGGCCCCGTAGCCGGGCACGGCGGTGAAAGGCGTGCCGTCCTGTTTGAGGTAGGTATGGACGAACGAGCGTACAAGGCTCCAGCAGAGCCCGTAGGAGCGGGCGTTGAACCACCAGTTCTGCTCGCCGAAGATGCCCGACTTCTCGTTGGCGCAGACGGCGAGGATCACCTCCTGCGTCAGCGGCGTTTCGCTGTAAAACAGGTCGCGGTAGGCGCCCTTCTTCCCGGCGGCGGTATTGAGCGAGCACCCGCTGTTGTCGATCACCAGTTTTGCGGCTTTGGCGGCCTCCCGATACAACTCCTCGGGAGTCATTTCGAGCCCCGTGAGGTTGTGGTAACGGCGGTAAGCCGCTTCGAAGAGGCAGACGCGCGACTTGAGCGCTGCGGCGGCCCAGCGGGTGAGCGTCGAACTTCCGGTCGACGAGGTGGCCTGGATGTGCTCGTAGGCGAAATCGAGGTCGGCGATCAGGTTGCGGATGATCACGTCGCGGCTGTCGCGCTCCTTGTACATCACGTCGTTCTGGTAGGACTGGATGTCGTTGGGGAACCAGGGCACTTCGCCGTAGGTGGTCAGTTTGTCGTAGTAGAACCACGCGCGGAACCAGCGGGCGATGCCGAGGTAGTTGTCGCGCGTCTCGGCGTCGACGGTGCAGTATTTCGGATCGTTGCAGCCGTCGATGAAATAATTCACGTTCTTGAGTGTCCCCCAGCTCCAACTGGTCGCAGTCTCGGTGTTGTAGGCTCCCTGCTTGATGAAGGTGTCGGTGTTGCTGACAGCCCCTACATCGCACATTTTGTCCTGCATAAAACCGTTCTTGAGCGTCGGCAGGGCTTTGTAGAAGGAGTTGGAATAGAGTTCGAGGCCCGATTTCGATCCGAAGATCATCGACTTGTCGGCCTTCACCTGCACGTTCTCCGTCAGGTCGCACGAAGTGGCGAACGCAACGCAGCCCACGAGCAGACTCCATATATAGGTTGATCTTTTCATAGCACGAAACAGTTTAATAGGTGATCGAGATGCCGAAGCTGAAGCTGCGCATCACGGGATAGTTATGTCCGTCGCCCTTGTTGTCGGAGGAAGAGGTCTGGAGGTCGGTGTCGGACTTCTTGTTGGCCACCGTCACGTCGAAGTCCTTCGTGTAGCGGTAGAGCGGCGACCAGCTCCAGAGGTTCTCGCCCGAGAAGTAGACCGAGACCTTCGAAAGGCCGATCTTCGAAATCCACCGTTTGGGCAGTTCGTAGCCGAACTGGAAGTTCTTCAGGCGGATATACGACACGTCCTGCAGGTAGCGCGTATTGATGTTGGCCGTACCGGCGTTCATCGGGCCGTAGTAGCCCACGTAACGCGGCAGGTAGGCGTTCGGGCGCTCTGCGGTCCAGTAGTTTTGCAGATGCCACGTCGGAACCTGGTTGTAGGGACGGTTGTACATGCCCCAGAAAAGACTCTCGTCGCTGGGGAACCACTGCTGCTTGCCCACGCCGTCGAACAGCGCCGAAAGGAAGAACCCGTTCCAGGAAGCATTCAGCGAGATCGTATAGAGATAGCGCGGATCGGAGTTGCCGATGATCTTCCGGTCACCCGGGTCGTCGACCGTATCGCTGCCGCGGTCGATGGCGTCGTTACCGTTCAAATCCTCGAAACGCATGTCGCCCGGATAGGTGATATACTTCTCGGAGGTCTGCATGATGCTGTTCGTGTAGCCCTTGCCGCCGAATGCCGCGTCGATCTCGGCCTGGTTCTGGAACAGCCCGTTGCAGACGAAGCCCCAGATTTCGCCGACGCGCATACCTTCGTAATACTGGTAGGCGCCGGTTCCCAGCTTGCGGGCCGCGTTGTTGTATTTGTCGATGACGGAATAATAGTCGGCCAGCGTGGCTTTGATACCGAAATCGAAAGGCTTGCCCGCCAGCTTGAACGAATCGTTGTAACTCAGCGAGATTTCATAGCCGTAGGTGCTCATGTCTGCGTAGTTGCCCTTGGGAGCCGAAGCGCCGAAGGTGTCGGGAAGCGTCGGGCCCACGGTGTACATGTCGACCGTCTTGCGAATGTAATAGTCGGCCGTGAGGTTGATGCGTCCGTTCAGGAAACCTGCGTCGAGGCCCACGTCGAAGGTCTTCGAGGTCTCCCAGCCGATGTTGTCGGGAATCTGCCCCGGAAGGCTCGTGTAACGCAGTTTGGCCTGCCCGAAGAGGTAGCGTGCGGCATCGCCCGAACCGGTTCCGAAGGTCGACAGGCCGAAGGTTTCGAGGTAGGTGTAGGGATCGACGTTGCTGTTGCCCAGCGCACCGTAGGAGGCGCGCAGCTTGAGGTTCGAAACGGCCTTGGGGCTTACGTCCCAGAACTTCTCCTGCGAAACGCGCCAGGCGGCCGACGCCGAGGGGAAGAAGCCCCACTGCGAATTGTTGGGAAACTTCGACGAGCCGTCGTAACGGCCGTTGACTTCCAGAAGATAGCGGTCGTCATAGGCATAATTGAGGCGGAAGAAAGCGCCCACGTAACGCCAACGGCTGCCGCCGCCGGTAATCGACATCACGTCGCCCAGGGCGAAATTGATGTTGCCGGCATCGGGCATCAGCAGGCCGTTGCGCTCGGAATAGGTCGACTTGTAGTCCTGCTGCTCGTAGTTGTAGCCGGCCAATGCCTTGAAATAGTGCTTTTCAGCAAAAGTATCCTCGAACTCCGCATAGGCGTTGGTGGCGATATAGGTCGTCAACTGCAACGATTCTTTCATCACGTCGTCGGTCTCGGGCGTACCGAGGTAGATGGTTTCACCCTCGTAAGCGCTGTAAGGGATAGCCGTGGTCTTCTTGGTCTCGGTGTAGTCCTTGGTACGGAACGAGAAGTCGCCCGTCAGGCGCAGGCGGTTCTGGAGCATCGTGACGTTGAGCGTCGTCGTATTTTTCAGCGTCTTGGTCGTGCGGTCGAGCCAGTTGTTGCCCGTGACCAGGCCGCCGACGGCGTAAGCTCCCGACTTGGTGAGCGTACCGTCGGGGTTGAAGATCGGCGACGAGGGGTGTCCCTGGTCGTTGACCGAGCGCCACAGCACGCCGCCGCCCTCCTTCGAGTAGCCCATCGGCTGGCGGTACTTGTCGTGCGTATAATCGAAGTTGTTGGAGATTTTCAGCCACTTGAATACCTGCGAAGAGACCTTCGAACGGAGGTTCATCGTACGGTAGGTGTCGGGCGTGAAATTGAACAGGCCGTTGTAGTCGTAGAGACGCCCCGAAAGATAGTGGCTGATTTTGCCGTTCGAACCGCTGATCGAGACGTTGTGCGTCTGGGCGATCACCGTATCCTTGTAGAGCGCGTCGTAGTAGTTCGTGTTACCGTAGTAAACGTATTTGCCGTCGGGATCGACGGTCGTTTCGAGTTTGTTGCCCGCGAGTTTGCGCTGGCGGAAGGTATCGAGCCACGCACGCGAAAAGTCCTGCGAGTTGTTGAAACCCGTCGGTTCGTTGAAACGGTAATTATACCACGCGTCGTAGAAGAGGCGCGAATAGACATAGCCGTCGTCCACGACATCAGGAACGGCCGTCGGCTGCTGGATAGCCACGTTGCCCGTGTAATTGACGGTGAATTTGTCGGTGAGTTTGCCCGGGTCCTTGGTGGTGATGAGCACTACGCCGTAAGGAGCGCGCGAGCCGTAGATGGCTGCCGAAGCGGCGTCTTTCAGGACCGACACCGACTCGATGTCGTTGGGGTTGAGCATCGCGGGATCGCCCTCGACGCCGTCGATCAGAACCAGCGCCGAGCCGCCTGCGCCAATCGACGTTTTACCGCGGATGTTGTACGACGCCGAACGGTTGGGTTTACCGTCGGCCAACGAGATATTGAGGTTGGGAACAGCGCCCTGCAACAACTGCGTGACGTTGGCTACGGGGCGGTTTTCCAGGAGTTCCGAAGAGACCTGGTCGACGGCGCCCGTCAGATTGGCCTTCTTCTGCGTGCCGTAGCCCACGACCACCACTTCGTCGACGAGCGTGGCATCCTCTTTCAGTTCCACCGCGACGAACGAGCGGTTGCCGACCGGGATTTCGGCGGCGGCGTAACCCAACGCCGAGACCTGCAGCACGGCATTGCCCGCCAGGTCGTCGAACGAAAACGAGCCGTCGGCTCCCGAACTCACACCGCGGGTCGTGCCTTTGACAATCACCGCAGCGCCGATCACAGGTTGCCCCGCGGCATCCTTGACGACGCCTTTAACGGGTTGCGACGAAGAGGCTTTCCGCTGCGGTGGGGAGAGGTAAATCTTGCCGTCGCGAATTTCAATCTCGACCTTGTCGGCTGCCAACAGTTGTTTCAGGGCCGCCCGCACGTCGACATCCTCGACGGCGATGCTGACGACCTTGTCGGGATTGACCGTCGGACGCGCATAGTAGAACGTATAGCCCGTCTGCTCGGTAATCCGCCCGAATACCTGTTCGAGCTTGGCATTCCGGAAATTCAACGTCACTTTCTGCGCCCGGGCCGTCAAAGCGGTCCCGGCAACACAAAGCAGCATCAGAAATAGTAGTCTGATTCGTTTCATACAGATTAGTTTAGGTAGTTGTTTACTAAAAAGCCCGTTTGCGCGCTTTTCGTATAATAGACACGCAAACGGGAAAAAACGATGAGCCGGAACTCTTTTTTTTTATCTGAAGCTAACCTTTATTTCGGATTTAGAGCGTTCAAAGCGTACCGGGGAGATCAGTTCCATTTCGCGCAATACGTTATCCAGCAGCGTATTGTCAGTCGTAAACGTATAGGATATGGGGCGATCGGGCTGTCCGTCTATTTCGAACCGCACGTCGTACCACCGCGACAGGATTTCGAGCACCTCTGCAAGGGGCGTGTCGCGGAACGAGATCACGTCGTCTTTCCAGATCGAATAACGCATGGCGTCGGCGCCGCGAACGATCCGTCCCTCGCCCGAGCGACGGTCGTAAAGCAACTGTTCCGAAGGCGCCAGTTCGAAACGCCCGCCGTGACGGTTGTCGAGCACCACACGGCCCTCGTCGAGCGTTACGGCGACGATGTCGTCGCCGTGGTAGGCCTTGACATTGAACGACGTGCCGAGGACCTGTATTTCCCCGCCTTCGAACTCCACGACGAACGGCCTCCGGGAGTTGTGCTTCACCTCGAAATAGGCTTCGCCTTCGAGGCGGATGCGGCGTTCGAACAACCCGAACTTCACGGGATAGTGGATTTTCGACTCGGAATTGAGGTAGGCGACCGTGCCGTCCTGGAACAGGCACTGCGTACGCCGGCCCCGGTCGACGACGAATTCGCTGTACTCCGCGCCCGAGAAGATGCCCCCTACCTGCCGGTCGAGGCGCAAGGCAACGGCCAGGATCAGCGCGACGGGAATCACAACGGCGGCAACCCGGAAAAGGATGCGCCGGCGGCGGCCGCGCGTGAGGGCCGATTTGATCCGTGCGAAGATGCGGTCCGAAGCGACCTCGGCCCGTTCGTAATCGCCGCACTCCTCCTGCCGGTCGAAGTCGCGGCCGATGTAGCGGCTGGCCCACGCCTGGCCCGAATCGGTGGCGAGCCATTCGGCAACCAAAGCAGCCTCCGCAGGGGTAGCGCTGTTTTCGAGCGTCTTATGCAATAGTTCTTCCGAAGGTCTGTTCATAAAAATAGGGTTTGCAAAGTAACGATTAACAGGATAATATGGCCGAGCCGGCTTTTCAGGAGTTTGACACCCTCCTGGTAGTGCGAACGGACGGTGTTGACCGAAAGGTTGAGCATCTCGGCAATTTCGGGATTCGAATAGCCCGCCTTGCGCAGATACATGACCTGCCGCTTCTGGGTCGGGAGTCCGGCGATCACCGTATCGAGCACCTCCGAAAGATTTTCGCGTTCGATCTGCGCATCGAGCGGATCGGAAGCTACGGGTATAAGCTGCGCCAGGCGGTAGCTGTGCACCAGTTCGGTATTGCGGCTGCGCAGGTAATTGAGAATGTAGTTGCGGGTCATCGTGTAGAGGTAGTTCCTCAGGCTGAGCATCACGGTCATGTCCTGCCGCCCGGTCCACAGTTTCACGAAAACGTGCTGTACGGCATTCTCCGCGGCGGAGTTATCCTTCAGCATCTTCAGGGCCACGGCATAGAGTATCCGGTGGTACTTCACGTAGACCTCCCGGAAAGCCTCTTCGCTTCCCTGTTTGATCTGTCGGAACAGCTCCTGATCTTGGTTTTCCGGGATGAAATTTTCAGTCATAATTATGGCATAGACAGCACAGGCCAAGTGCAGCGGCAGGTATCGGAACGCGGAGAGCCGCCGGTCCAGGCAAAAGGTTATCTTTTCGGCAAAGATAACATTAATTTCAATTTTACAACTTTCGGCCCATAAAACAAAAAGGCCGCAACCCGGAAGTTGCGGCCTTTTCAGCCTATGGTCAGCGGATTCCGTATTTCTGGAAAATTTTACGGAGCTGCGGTTCGAGGTGGCGCGTCATGTACATGAAACCCTGGTCGGAAGGGTGCGAACCATCGACCGTTCCGAGATGATCGGAGCCGATCATCCCCTCGGAGTCGATGAAGTAGATGTTCTTATCGGTCTTCATCAGCCGCCGGATGCCGGCTTCAGCCGCAGCACGCTTGTCCTCTTCGAACTTCCGGGCCCGGAGATTGAAATTCCCGGTCTCGCGGACCTCGGTCTGGATAAAGATCAGCGGCGTGGCGGGATGCGCCTTGCGGACGGTCGCTACGAACGAGTCGAGCCGTTCGTCGATCTCCTTGGCGCTCGGGTTGGAGAAAGCGTCGAAAACGAAGGCATCGGCCTCCATTTCGGCCAGCATCCGCGCAAACTCGGGTTGCAGCTTACACTGTCCGCTGTAACCGAGGTTCAGGAAATCGAGCCCCATTTCGCGGGCCAGCCGCGCTGTCCAGGTCATGCCGGGGCGGCCGGCGCCCATGCGCTTTTGCTTGCCGGGCACATTCATGGTGTTGACGGAGGCGACCTTCACGCCGAAAATCTCCTCAACAGCCTTTTTGATTTCAACCTTGCCTGCGTCCTTGGCAACCTCGAACACGTACTTCTTGTCGGCAGCGCCGGACATCGCACGCTCAGTGATGATAGGACGGAACACCGTAGGGCCTTACGAGGTCAAACGCATGGAGCCGATGCGCAGCG
>OGXQ01002147.1_pt1 | contig 13912 bp, 13 predicted proteins | sample 1576291 | NCBI WGS metagenome assembly OGXQ01 (sample SAMEA3541575, study PRJEB24748) | human gut metagenome | biome: human gut; feature: human-associated habitat; material: faeces | place: China | collected 2012 | reverse complement strand
TGTTTTTTAGTTCAGTAGATGAAATTGAGATGGTGGGATTATCTTATGAAGGAGAAAAAAATGAAGAAAATTTATATTAAAGCAATTTGTTTGATGTTGGTAATGACAAGCATGCCTGTGAGCGCTTATGCGAGCACTACTCAAAAGGATAATAATATTGTGGAATGCCAGTCTGCAACAACTTCGCCCTACGCTGATGTGAAGTATTATATTCATAAAATGGATAATGGCAAAAGGATGCACAGACTATGGAATGCAACAAAAGGTAAATATGAAACTACTTGGACTGTTTGTAATTGTAAATAATTGTGATGAATAGCATTTGTATTATTAGTTCATTTAAGGAGGTTGAGATGAAAATGGGGAGAAAAAAATTCAGAATTGCGACTGTCATACTACTAATTGTTTGTATGATTGTGTTATGTATGCAAAATGTAAAATACGGTAATATGTATAATCTTGCCGATGAGGAAATCTTGGCTGACTACCCGGAGGTACATCATACAACGTTTTACTCATCCTCCATACTTGATAATAGAGAATTCGAAGCGCGTATGTTATTGATGTGTGGAAATAGCAGTATCTGCAATCTTACCTCTACACAACAAGCAACAATGGAATTATCTGTTGAAAGAAATTGGGGCAAAGGAAGATTATTGCTGAAAAACCAAGAAAGTGGTGAGATTTGTAGTGTCCCTTTAGAAAATGGAGATACAGAGATAGGGCTTGATACGGGAAAATATCAGGTTTTTTTGATAGGAAAGTGGTTTGGCGGTAATTTAACACTAAAATCTGATGATATTCTTTTCTATGCGGAGTAGGCAACTTTTCCATAGGGACAATTCCATACTTAACTGGCAATAAATAAATTATCAGGATTGCTTGCTTGAACAGGTTTTTTTTGATAATATAACCACAGAGGGAACTGTGTCGGGTGCAGGTTTTTTGCTAAAGGTGCGGAGATACATACCACCAAGATAGTTATGACACATGAGAGGCACTCCTCGTAGCAGCTTTTAAGGAGCAATAGCTTATGGGCTGCTAAACACAATTTTTTGTGGCAGTTTCCTTTAGACTTTGAAAATAATATTTTCAAGGTTACTTTTCATAAAATTTTTCATCCAGCAGCTCCGGGGCAAATTGCCTTAGGGCTGTATTCCTTTGTATAAAAAAATGGGAGGACCTATGCCCACCCATTCGATTTTTAGAATTTTTTTCTATACAAGTGGAGCCGGGGGTGCGGACCCCCTCCCCCTACTCTGCAAGTACATGCCCTGAAAAAATCAGAAAATCCACAATATTCGCCTGAGGTCTTTCCTTGTGCTACATCTTCCCCTTTCTGAAGTAAATTTAAAAACAACATAAGAATATCGTTTTTTTACAGAACCGCCTATACTTAGAATACCTTTTTCATATCGTTGTTAATCGTGTTTGCATTAAATGTCAAAATTCTGCATGAACTGTAGGTTAGAAGACAAAATAATACGATGTTAATGCCTTTGACAAACGATTTTTTATGTTTATGCTACGCACCTCACTTCACCGGATATATGAACTTGGAGATGCTATTTCGGTGATTTATTGGAGACACCTTCCACACGAAAAAGCCGAAAGACTGCAACCTCCGCTTCTTTCGGCATATCCATATCCACATTTTTGATTTCGGACCCATTTTTGCTCTATTATTCCTGTTTCTTTGCTTAAAAAGTCTTGTAAAGCCACCTCCTTCTGAAACGAAAAAGACCATAATTCTTCCTTTCATACAAATTGAAATTAGAATTTATGGTCTTTTCTATATGTTTATAATTTTTGTGTCAGGCAAGCTGAGCCCGATGAATCCTTTAACCTGTCTTTGGGATGATTCGTCCCAAAGCTCTTTACTTTGACCTAAAATATGCTTACCTGTCTTACAATTCTATTGTAGCACAAGGTGCAGTTGGTTTACAGTCGCAGTTTGGCAAGAATCAAACACTGCCTATATTTGCAGCGGGATAAATCGGAATCTACCCAAGACGCTTCTTAATGAATAACCTTCTGTTCTTTTACAATATCCCACAGGATTGCATCCACTTTGTTATGTAAAACATCATGCTGCAGGCGATAAAGATTTTCCAGCGTAACCTTCAAATCATTATGAACAAAGCCTTCTACATTTGTAGCACGGATGCCTTCCTTTGCCATCATCATAGCCTGCAAAGAACCAAACAGGGCAACATACATTCTTGTAGCGCAGGAAGGTTTTGCACCATCACATACTACGCCGGCCATCTGAACCTGTGCTGTACACAGCATATCATTGATCTGCTGAGGAGTCAGGCCATGGAGAAATGCGACCCCGGCAGCCGCTGCAGGTGCGGATGTTGTTGCGCAGGAGCAAGTGGGAGGCATATAAACATATTCTTTAGAAGCATATTTCATAAATGTATTCATCAGCAATGCAAAGGCTACAGCACGGTAACCATCTTCAGCACTCATCTTGCGATACTGAGAGGATGCCCAAGGAGCCATTACAACCATCAACCCTTGGTTGCCGCTAGCGGTACTTACCATGGTGGGGTAGTCGCTGCCGCCCATACGAGCGTCTGCACCAGCAGTGCCCCACATTAAAACGTGTGTGATTTCATCTTCAGCTACGAAACCGCTTTCTACATTTTTACGCAGAATACGCGCTGTCTGAATGCCACGAGGATTTTCCAAACCATCGGTAGCAACCTTTGTATTCATTTCAACAGCCTCTTTTGCCCGACCAAATTCGCTGATATCAGCTGTTTTGCACCAATTATAGATGTTCTCAATCGTAAAAACATCCCAGTCAACGTCATTTGCAGGAATCAGCATTTCGCCCGCGGGTTTGCGATTGTCAACAAGCACCTTGCCATCCGCTTCCAAATATGTCCATGTATGATGTTCATCCTCAAAGATAACTGTTGCAACGTGTTCATCTGTCGTGAGGGTCAGCTTGAAATACACCTGTTTACCGGTGCTATTGTCCATGTCCAGTGTAAACTCAGCATTCTGAATCAATTCTTCTGCTGCAACAACGTCTTCAGGGCGAATATTGTGCAGTACTTCTTTACAAGCCTCTGCATCACCGTTTACAATACCTACAGCAGATGCCAAGAATGCGCCGGTTTTACCGCCGGTATTGGGAATACCGACCGCCTGGACACCAGTAACCATTAAGCCGCAACCCACCATGTCAACACGCAACACCTTACCAGGAGCGTGCTTGCGGGTAATTGCACCTGCCAAAGCAAACATCATAGGCTCTGTGCAACCCAAAGCGGGGGAAGCTTCCTTGTCCAACAGTTCTCTAAAAATTGTCTTACTCATACTCATTTCCTTCCTTTCTTTTCTTTCGCGTTTTTTGATTGAATTTATTATTGTTGATATATCTCATAATTCATGCGATATATATCTAACTAAATCTGTATTGTTTCTAGTTGAGGATATTCCTTTGTCAAAAATTCCCTGTTTTTACATAGTTCTTAATCTGTTCCACGCTCTTCCCACAAATGCCTAAAACCTCTGCAGAGCGACCGTTTACAAACCAATTTGTATCATGAGCCACACCAACCAATGTAATAACAGCGTCCATAATAGGAGTTTCAATTCCTAACAAATCAGCGATGGAGGCCCAACAAACCAATGCAATGGGAATATCTTCCGTAAGATAACGATAATGGATGTCATTAGGACCGGCAATGGATGTCAGCGCATGGCAACCATGCCCCATAGCATACAGAGCCTCCCATGATTCGATTTTTTCAACACCAGCAAAATCCTCCAAAGCATGAATCTGATAGCCCAGAGCTTTCCCAATAGCCAAGCGTTCTTCATTCAAAAGCACGTCAATCTTCAAGCCAGAGGGCTGAAAACCATGTTCATATAGGAAGAAGGTAAAATCTGGCTTTTCAATGTTACTCAGGTTCACCAGACACGGCCCGGGATGCACTGTGGGGTTAATTAAGCTCAATCCGCATTCCAGAATATCCGCATACATACCTGGAAATTCATAGATGTCTTTTCTTACCTGATCATAGTATTTTTCTCCGGCAGAAGCAGGAAAAAATGCAATGGGTGCCAAGTGCCGCTCAAACATACGAACCTTGCCAGGCTCAACTCGCCTTGCGCTAAAGGGAGGGATAGTAGATTCTGCAAAAATGGGGCAGGACGCATCCTCTTCCCATACATTTTTGTAAATCAGGGAAGCCATGCAACCATTGAACGTAATCAGAATCTGCTGTGCAGTGGTATGTCCCTTCAGAATTCTTGCATATTCTTCGTGGCGATTGCCGGGGACACACAGAATGATATAATCTGCACCTTTTACCGCCTCGTCAATATCGGAAGTAACGACATCAATTTTTTCTTTTGCTTCAAATACACCGACACATTCAATTTCGTGTGTGTCTACGATTTTTTGGATTCTGGAAATCAGGTAGTCTGGCGCAAATAAACGTACCTCATGCCCATTGGACTTCAGGTCAACCGCAACAGTTTGCGCAATATTACCAGTACCAAGAACAGCTATTCTTTTCATTTTTTACCATTTCCTTTCTTTTTGTTTTTATTTTATACTTATACACTTTCCGTGAATAAGCCCTCCTTTTTGTCGCGAGATTTGATTATGAAATAGCGAACAATGCATACAACCGCAACAACACAGCCGGAATAACCGCAATAGGTCATAATATAGTTCAACAGGGTTTCATAGGGGACAAACAGTGTGATGATATATACACATATCCCGGCAATCACACAAATTAGCTTATATTTTTTACTCTTATCATCTTTAGCCAGCATAGACGCACAAGTCCACAACATCGGGCAGATGGTAGAAAAAATTGCTGCCAGAATGATGATTGCAAACAACAGAGATAAAATGATTCCGGCATTTCCGCCGAAAACGTTGTTCGCCAGCAGCAGATTAGGGATGGAGGCCTGTACAGCTGCCTGAATGTTTCCGATATGGTTAAGACCCATCAGAAAGGAAACCAACATGATGCCACCGGAGCTGATAATCATAATGAGCTGATTATATATGAATTTATATTCTCTTAAATTGTAGCCAATTGTACCAACAAATGCGGAAACTAGTAACAGATTGCAGCCTGCAAATGACAAACCCGCTGTAACCCAGTTGGAACCAGCACGAATCACATCCACATCGCCACTATTGATAGCTGCATTTCCTTCCGCAATCATCGGATAGTATCTAAAGGCAGCTACAATACCGATAAACAGCGTGAATAATACAATAATCGGTCCAACCTTACCAATAATATCTATAATCTTGTTTAAACCCATGACAGCAATTGTAACCGAAAGCACTACACCGATGGCGGAGCCAATTGGAATGGAAATTCCCCATTGCTGGTGAATCACATTGCCAAATCCGGAAATCATAAACATATAACAGCAAGCGTTAAACAGCCATGCAAAAACCTGAAATAATTTCCCAAATACATTACCGGCATAGAAATCATAAATTCCCGCTAAATCTTGCAGTCCGCGCGTACGACCTGCATAAGAATATGCAATATAAGCCAAGCAAGAAAGCAGCAGTGCGATAGCAGCAACACCTAGACTATTCCAAACAGAGCCCCAGCCAGAAAAATACTGCATCGTTTCCTGTCCGCTGGCAAATCCAGAACCTATCAGATATGCAAACATTGCACCGATTAGATTGAGCATCAATCCAAGTCCTATTTTTTTATTTCCCACTTTTCATATTCCTCCTTTTCTGTTTTCTTTGAAGGCTTGATTTTTTCTAGCCTTACCCAATACGTTCGTTAAATTTTTTCCTTTATGGTGTTACACAAATCCGTTATAACGTAATTTAACTATAATCTATTTCTTTAAATTGGTCAATATCTAATAATGAACAAATGCTATAGCGAAAATTTATTCAATATAACGATTTTTTGGAGTAAATTGTCAAAATTAGACACAAATTTGCTCTGCTCACTTGACAAGAAGGCGGAAGTGGCGTAAATTACATTTCATAGGCGGTCAATTTAGCGAACGCACTAATTGAGGAAAAGGATGATATAATATGGAAAGCTACTTGGAATTAGGAGAACGGTTAAAAGAAATCAGAGGCAATATGGGGCTTAGCCTAGAACAGGTGTCTGCATTAACAGGCGTAAGCAAAACCATGCTTAGCCAAATCGAATCCTCGAAATCTATTCCAACAATAGCTACTGTTTTCAAAATTGCCAATGGATTAAAAATCAAAGTAGATTCTTTGTTGAGCGGTAAAAGAAAGCAATATTATGATATTATCACCATCAATAACCTATCCCCTGTGATTGATAATCATGAACGAGTTTATATGTACTGCATTTTTCCATTTTCTCCAACAACGGGATTCGAAGTTTATTATTGTATTTACAAATCAGGATGTGACCACGAATCTGTAACCCATCAAAACGCAAAAATAGAATACATTACAGTTTTTCAGGGAGAACTGGAGTTGGTTGTTGAAAATCGTTCTTATATCGTGAAAAGTGGAGAGGCTATTGAGTTTGATGCAACATTGCCTCATAGATATATCAATAAAGGTAAAACGGATGTTATTGCGCAGGCCATTTTAAGTTATTAAAGAGTCTATGATATAATAAACAACATTGGGAGAACCTTGTATTCTGAAAAAAACGGAAGAAAACAGTACGCAGAATAACAATGACAGATGGCAAAAGAAATATATCTGTCAGCTTCTCGGAGAGTATGATATTGAGACGACGGAGGATATTCAGGATGCGCTGAAAGATCTTTTGGGTGGCACTATCAAGGAAATGTGTATGTCGCATTTTGTGACTGTTACGGCGCTTTGGGAGTATCCTAAAGTGGACCTGTTGACAAATAGAAAGGTGAAAAAATTTCTGTAAATTAAATAATACAACGGTCTTCTATGATAAAATATTAAAATCATAGGAGGCCTTTTATTATGGCGAACAGAAAAAAGAAGTTTACAAACCAAAACCAATGACCGAAGGAAAAAGAAATCTTATCCAGGGGCTGCTTCAGGAGTACGATATCCAATCTGCTGAAGATATTCAGGATGCCTTAAAAGATCTGCTTTCCGGAACAATTCAAGATATGCTTGAAACGGAAATGGATGATTATCTCGGTTATGATCGTTATAAAAGATCCGGTGAGCCTAACTACCGTAATGGTACGAAATCCAAGACTGTCCGCAGTAAATATGGTGAATTTCAGGTAGATGTACCTCAGGATCGCCAGAGTTCATTTGAGCCGCAGGTGCTTTCAAAACGTCAGAAAGATATTTCTTCGCTTGATGACAAGATTATCTCCATGTATGCAAAGGGAATGGTATGCAAAGGGAATGTCCACACGACATTATAGCTTACCGCCATAGCTTCTCGCTCCTTTTTCCATATTTCTTATCCTATCACGAATAAGTGAAAAATCAAATCATCAGCGATGAAATCAAATTGGATTTTCATCTTATAACTATCCTTTTTGAGAAATAGGAGGATTTGGTATGGTGCGGATGTGATGCCGGAGCAAGAATGCAGGAGGTCTGTCTGGCAATCTGAAGGAGAATGGCCGGAAGAATACGGAGAGGAGGAAAAGCCGAAGAACAAACGAAGAAGAATAAAGAAGAAAGCTGAGACGCCGTTTCCCGTAGAAAAGATAGAAAACGGTATCTGCTATCTCAGAGATAAGCGTTATATTAAAATCATAGAAGTAGAACCGATCAACTTCCTGCTGCGTTCTGCAAGAGAGCAGAGGAACATCATTTATTCCTATATGTCGTATTTAAAGATTAGTCCTGTTCGGATGCAGATTAAGGTAATTTCCGAGAAAGCGGATATTTCAAATCATTTAGATAAGATACAGGAAGAAATAAAAACAGAGCAGGATGATCGTTGTAGGATTTTGTTAATGGACTATTATAATCTGATTCGTCGTATCGGGCTAAAAGAAGCCGTGACACGACGTTTTTTTTGTTGTTTTTGAATATGAACCAATGCCGGGCGGCAGTAGGAAAAATGAAGAAAAGGATGCAGTCAATCAACTGGAGGTGGCGGAGAGAACGGCAAGGACATACCTTATGCAATGCGGCAACCGAGTGGTAGAGCATGAAGATACAAACGCTTTTATAGCAGAGGTGCTGTATATCCTTTTCAATCGCAAGAGCAGTGCAGAGGTGCCATTTTCTGCACGAGCTGCGGAAGAGATTCGCAAGCACATTACGGGAGAGGAGAATATTCCGATTTCTGCATTTATTATGCCGAAGGAGATGGATTTCAGAAGGGCGGGCTACAGCATTATTGATGGTCTGTATTATGCGAATTTTATGATTCCATCCGATGGATATAAACCGCAGGTGGCAGCAGGCTGGCTCTCATTATTGGTAAATGCAGGAGAAGGCATTGATGTTGATATTTTCCTAAATAAAGAGCCAAAGGAGAAGGTGCAATTCCAATTAGGCAGACAAATCCGTATCAATCGCTCTAAGATGAAGGAAACATCGGACACAAATACGGATTTCGACGATATGGATTCCGCAGTACGTTCCGGATATTACCTAAAGGATGGGCTGGCGAATAATCAGGATTTTTATTATATCAATACCTTGATTACGATTACCGCAGATAGTCAGGAGGAGTTGGAGTGGCGGACCAATGAGATGAAAAAATTGATGCTGTCGCAAGATTTGATTTTAAAGCCATGCTATTTCAGACAGGACTTAGCCTTTGCATCGGTATTGCCGTTTAATAAGCTGCATAAAGGTCTGCATGAGCTATCAAAAAGGAATGTACTGACAACAGGTGCAGCAAGCTGTTTTCCCTATGTAAGCTTTGAAATGAGTGATGATAACGGCATTTTACTGGGTGTGAATAAGTATAATAACTCCCTGATTAGTATTTACGGGATTCCAGCAGTTGTAATCCATGGAGATAGCATAACGGTCGAAGAATGGTCAAGATGGTACACCCCTGCATATGTGTGGGGCGGCTGGGTTTTTAAGCAGCCAATGGGAATTACGACAGAGACGTCTGAGGATGATTTTAAACTTCAGCGTTTTATCCTCAGCCTGTTGGAAGAGGATAAGGAAAAGAAGCCGGAGGAGTTTTTGGCAACTGTATAAGCTAATGGGAAGAATTACGGAGAGGGAATGAAGGGTATTGTTTCCTCTCCGATTTTTTTTATTTTAATTAAGGAGGCATTAGAATGGATTATTATAAAAAAATGGCACAGCCTAAAATGGATTTTAGCGTATTCAAACCAAAACGGAGCAAAAGGGCGGAGGGACAGGAAAACTCGGCAGAGAATACAGCGAAGTCGATTCCGAATCCGAAAGCCGTAAAGGAACAAGAGACGCCTGTGCAGGAACCAAAAGCAAAGCAATCACAGGAAGATATTCCGGTATCATCTGAAACTAAAAAAGAACAGAAATCAGAATTGACTGCGTTGGAGCTTCAGGTGGACCAGTCTATGTCCGAGCAAAAAGAGAGCGAAGAAAGCGGAAAGGTTATTCGGTTTCGGGTGCCGGAAAATCGAAACGAGGAGGCAGCACTGAAGCTGGAGGCGGAGTTGGAAACGGCAAAAAGCAATCTTCTGCCGGTGTTCCCTATTGTAAGATACCTGAAAAAGAAATGCCTGAATGATGAAGCCTTTGCAGAATTAGTCATGGACGAGAGAAAAACATTGGATAAATGCTTTTCTTATGTGACGGATGAAGTGAAAAAAGCGTTAAACAGCAATACCGGTTGGTTGGATGATAATGAGGTTTATGCGTATGCGGAGACCTATTTTTTGACGGATAAAGCAGTATTTGAACGGATAGCGGCCGAAAAAGCGGCGGCGGGGAAGAAACGTCAGGAAGATGTAGCGAAAAAACGAAAGGAGCAGGAGGAAAAGCGGAAGAATGCCGTAAAGGAGAGAAGAAAGACCACACAAAAGAAACCCGTTCCACAGGAACCGAAAACGGAAAATGCGGAAGAATCCAAGATGCAGGAACAGCTCTGCTTGAATGTATGATGAGGGGGGAGAAATTATGGCACAGAAAAAGCTTAGAAAACCGGCATTAAAAAAATCCCCATTGGTTCAGGCATCAAGCCAAATCGTGAGTATTGCAAAGCGTAATGAGGACATCCGATTTTACATCCATGCAACCATAAAGAATATTGACCATCAGCGTATACTGGTGCTGCATGTATACCATAGGGAGCAGCTGATAAAAGATGATACCTCTCCCAAGTTCCGTGTTTTTCTCACAAAAACGGATTATATCTCGCAGTACTACATAGATGGAAAACCGAAATGGCTGAAAGGCAGAATGGAAACAATGATGGATTATTATAGCGCACGGATTATGACCTGTAATGATGCATCGGAAGACGCTATTCGCTCATTTCTTGGGGATGATGATTGCTTTTCATGGAGGCTGATTCAAAGGCATCAAGAGCAAATCATGTATCAGCGGTTATTGGCGAGATATAAAAAGTTGGAAAAGCAGATTGACAGAAAAATGCAGCAAATAAAACCGTTGCCAAAGGATTTTACGCAGTGGGTGGATAAAGTTGCTTTGACAGAGAGCAAATATATTTATTATCAGTATAAAAAACGGAAACAGATGGATGGGTATTGTACGCAATGTGAGCAGCCGGTTAAGGTCAGTGATGTAAAGCATCGTTCTACGGGCTATTGCCCGCATTGTGACACGAAGGTACTGTTTCTGGCAGGAAGCAGAGCAAGGCATATCACGGATCATGCGGAGGTGGCTTATTTCCAGAAAACACCAAATGGATTTGTGGTGCGTTATTTTAGCGTAACCAAGAGTTATGGGGAGGACTATCGAAATCCGGAGTTAAGGCTGTTCGAGATAAAACGGGATTTCTATGAAGGCGAAGCTGTTGATTTCTACGAATGGCGTTATTTCAAAAACAGCGGTAAAGTCAGATGGTCGGATGGATGTATTTGTTATAAGAGGGAGTATGATATGGTCTATACCAAAAATCTTAAAAAGGTTTTGGCACATACACCATATCAGTATAGTGCTCTGCCGGAGTATCTTACAAATGCGGGGGAACAGCATATCATACCGCATTATTATCTGCGGCAGTATTTGAGAAATCCTTTCTTAGAGAATCTGGTTAAAATGCGTATGTATCAATTGGCTTATGAATTGGTACATACCAGTGATTATTTTCATTCCATCAATAAGAACGGTAGTAGCATGAAGGAAATATTACAGGTGGCAAAGCAGGATATCTCACTGGTGCAAAAGCTGGATATGTCAATGAAACAGCTCCGTGTTTATCGGCGGATTCTTGCGACAGGAATGCGTATGGATAAAGCAAGCTTTTTGCGGTTTTATGATACCTATTGGAATACAGATGCGATTTATAGTGTTTTGCGGTATACCACACTGCATAAAACGGAACGTTATTGCATGCAATTTGTAGAGAAAAACGTGAGCTATCGGAATGTTCTGTTGCAATGGAAGGACTACATCAGCTTTTGCGAGGAGCTGGGATATGACCTGAAAAACACCTTCGTGCTGTTCCCGAAAAATCTATGGGAAGCACATGATGAGGCATCGGCAGAGGTACTCCGTAAAAGAGAGGAGGAACGAAAGGAGCAGATTCAGCGAGAGGAACAGATGGAAAAAGCCCTCTTGCAAGAGTATCAAGAGGTATATCCATGGTCGGATGATGGATATGCTGTTATTGTACCGAAGGATTTATTCTCTATCAAAGAAGAAGGGCATGCCCTACGCCATTGTGTCGGGACCTATACGTCAAGGGTTGCAAATGGAAAGAGCATTATCCTTTTCATCCGGGATGTAAGAAAAATGGATAAGGCGTATTTTACCATGGAGGTGCAGAACGGGAAAATAATACAATGCCGTGGGTATCAAAACCAAAATATGACTGAAACGGTTGCGGCATTCGTAAATAAATATCAAAATCAAGTATTAAAACGGCTGATGTTAAAACAGGCTGTATAAAGAGGAAGTGACGGAACAATGAAGGAATATCAAAAGCAAAGAGGTGAGCCGTATGGATTCTCTTGCACGCATGAAGGAACTGAGTGCGTATTATAAAGGACGATATGAAAAAGCGGTATCCATGGGCATTACCGAGAGCTCAAAGTATTATGCGGCTTTTCGGGAGATTTACTTACGATACCGCTCAACAGAAACAGCAGCAGAGTGTATGGAGCTTTTAGGTAAGTCTTTACAGGAAAAAGACTTCCGAAGGAATGTATATGGCACAGTGGAGCTGATTGCGAGTATTTTGTCGCTGAGAGATGCGATTCTGAATGAGGAGGGAAATGTGGAATATATCCCGAAACGAATTAAGCTGTCAAAGGAGAACCAAGATGCAGTGGAGGCGTATGCGAAAGCGAAAGCTGCGATTGCGCAATTGCAAAAATGGGATGATATGCCTGCGGAAAGAGGGTGTATTTGTGAAAGCGTGCTGGGATGTTTTTTTGATATTGTGAATTGGATGTTAATAGCAAGAGACACGGTTTATCCCGTGGGAAGAAATAGGAATTGAACTTAGGCGGACAGAAATGTCCGCTTTTTTCGTTATGCTTCCTTGGGTTATTGGTTACGGACAGGTTTAGTGTCAAGCCGCATCGATTATCATAGAAAATCTGACTATCGTTTGTGCGATTTTGTACTGATTCGACTAACAAGAAAACAAGGACGTTCATCAAAAAGAAAGAGCGTCCTTGTATTTTTGTTTGCCGTTTTTCAGTTAATTTTATAAGTTTTTTTGCGTGTTACAGATATTTCATCATAACCCGAAGCAAAACATTCATATCGATAGGCTTAGCAACATGGTCATTCATGCCTGCCTCCAGTGCGGCCTGCCGATCCTCGGAAAAAGCATTCGCCGTCATTGCAAGAATGGGAATTTCCGCTTTTTTTCGATTTTCCAGCTGCCTGATTTTTTTCGTTGCCTCATAGCCGTTTAGAATCGGCATTTGCACATCCATCAGAATTAAGTCATAATAGCCTTCCTCTGCGCGACTGAGCATATCCACACACGCTTGACCATCTGCGGCGTGTTCCACAAGAAAACCTGCCCCTTTTAAAAGCTCTAATGCAATTTCCGCGTTCAGTGCATTATCCTCGGCGAGCAAAATGCGATAGGGCTTTTCTTCTGCACGAGAGGGCTGCTTGGGTTCCTGTTTTCCGGAGACATCCTTTTTTTCTGCAATATCAAACGGAAGGGTTACTGTAATCTTTGTGCCGATGTTTTGCTTGCTTTCTACTTGAATGGTTCCTTCCATCAGCTCAATAATGGATTTTACGATAGGCAGCCCAAGCCCTGTACCAGGAACCTCATTTTTTACAGAGGTTTCCTCTCTGGAGAATTCCTCGAAGATATGGGAGAGGTACTCCTCACTCATGCCAATGCCTGTATCCGTGCAGGTGAAAACATACTGCGCCTGTTTATCATCGGATGCCACCTCATTGAGCGATATATGGATGGTATGTCCGCGCGGCGTATATTTGATTGCATTGCTCACGATGTTCAGTTGGATTTCCTGCAATCTTGTTTTATCGCAAACGGCATATTTATGCCGGATATGAATTTCTTCGGAATAATGAAGCTCCTTCTGTTGAATATCCGATTCAAAAACCGTATACAAAGAATGAAACAGCGCCTCCATATCCTCAGCCTCTAATCGCAGGGTGGCTGTTCCGCTTTCGATGCGGGCAATCTCCAAAACCTGATTGAGGATTGTCATTAGGAGGTTGCCGGAGGATTGTAGCTTTTTCAAATACGCAGAGGCCTTTTTTTCATCCTGTAAATGCTTTTCCAAAAGGTCGGAATACCCGATGATTGCGTTCATTGGCGTGCGTGGAAGTTGCGTTTTATGTTTTGAAGTTCAATTACGGTCTTGCTCATGGCTG
>OGXQ01002145.1_pt1 | contig 13930 bp, 9 predicted proteins | sample 1576291 | NCBI WGS metagenome assembly OGXQ01 (sample SAMEA3541575, study PRJEB24748) | human gut metagenome | biome: human gut; feature: human-associated habitat; material: faeces | place: China | collected 2012 | reverse complement strand
TATTTCCTTTTTCTTTATAATTGCAAGTGTCAGCAAGGGGAAAGTACCGCAATATCAAGGCTTTCGAGATTTCTGCCGACAACCGAAGCGACAACAGACTTTTATTTTTGCTTCAACCTAAAAGCCTGTTCAGCTACTAAAATATGAACCTCCGTCCTTTCAGGATAGACCATAACAAGAACGAAACGACGGTTGCCTGTTCGTTCAAGGGTATTGGAAGAACCGCCAAACACACTTACCAGTTTTCGCCGGATCATTATCACATCGTCGAATTTGGCGCCATTTCGGAAAAATACTAAAAAACCGTCCACTGCATCAACCGAATCCATTCGCATTCTCAAGAACAAGAATTTTTATTCAATAAAATTTCTCATATCATGAGAACGAGCCACGGACGTTACAGAGAAGAACTGGAAACGCTTCTGTACTATAAGAAGAATATCTGAACCATATTGTCAAAAAACAGACCGGAAAAACAATACTGGAATATGAACAGTTTATTTACCTTGATGAAGCAAGACAGATTCTTGCAGATACCGATAAAAGTATTTCTGCGATCATCGAAGAACTTGGTTTTTCAAACCGCAGCCACTTTTATCGGCTTTTTAAAGCAGACATATGGCGAAACACCTCTTTAAGACTATCGCAAACGAATCCGTACTTAACATCAGTGAGCAAAGGACAATTGCCCTTTGTCCGCTGACACTAACATTCTTCTTTCCCTTTTCTCTCTCTTTCGCTTTTTACAATTCCTCTTCAAGTCGATAAACCTTTGTTTCATAAGGTGCAAGTACAACGGTTCCTTTTACGATTTCCTTTGTATCCATATCCGTAACACTTCTATTCAACCCAATTTCTTGACTCGTTTTTGCGAAATTCAATGCAAACAAATATCTTTTTCCATTTTTACTTCTTACCGCAATTTCACATTCTTTTGATGCCTTGATCAAATCAGAAAATGGTTCCAGAACTCCGGTATATTCTAAAAACACTTCCACATTTTTTCTGGTAAAAGTACCTCCAAAATGAAGGACTTTTCCTTCTCCTACTTTTGTTTCAATCAGCGCCGGTCTTCCTACATAATAATTTCCATCATAATTAGCAAGCACCTTCGCCTCCTCGCCATTAATGCTCAAAATATCATTAAATACACCGGTCTCCACTTGTTTTCCGCTCCAATTCATAAACACATCATCATCCGGACCGATCAATGTAAATTCTTTCACCTCTGACTGCGTAAGCGGTGCCAAGATTCCCGGCATTTGCTTCATGACACACTGACCATTTCTATCTTTCTGTCCGGTTCGCGCCCCGATGATCAGACATCCGCCTTGATGCACATAATCTTCTAATACCCCGACTGTTTTTTCTGTCAAAATTTCTGCATGTGGATAAATAAGTACTTTATATTTTTTTAGTTCTTCTGCCTGTGTATTTTCTCGTATATAAGCAGAATCCATCGGGGTATGCTTTAACTGAGAAGCCACAAATATCTCCATTTCGCTACTATCCGCTATTCGACCATGCCATATATCCAACTGCGTGTCAAAAATATTATCATAATCCCTAACCAGACCAACAGATGCCACATATTCTGCGCCTACGATTTCTTCAATATTCTTTACTCTGTTATATATTTTCTTCACTTCCCGAAGTTTTCTGTTATCGCAATTATCATAATCCAAAATACCATGCCAATACATTTCTGTGCCCTTTGTTGCTGTTCTCCACCGAAAAAAGCTAACGTAATCCGCACCATGCATAATGCTTTGCATTGTCCACAACATCATCTGTCCGGGTTTTGGAGCCGGCGCATCTGATAATGTATTCCATCCATTCGCTCCCGATTGCTGTTCCATAATACCAAAATGTGGACAAATTGAACGAACTTCCATTAAATTCCGACTCCACTTTCTGTCATTTAACGTCCTGTTCTGTCGTGGATTTTCTTTCATACAATATGCAAAATTCGGATAACTATCATACGTATACACATCCAAACAAGTATCCTGCATTTTATGGTTATCTAAATTGGAAAACATGCCATTTGTAGTGATAAAATCGCCTTCCTTTACATACAGTCGAAGAATATCACTTTGCATTCTGCAATATCTGATCGCACTCTCTGAAATAAATCTTATAAAATCCAACTTCAAATGCGGATTTACCATATCATTGATTGTCGTTCTTGGAACAAACACCTGATTCCAGTCATTATAAGGCTGATTCCAAAATACTGTTCCCCAAGCTTCATTCAAAGCATCCAATGTTTTGTATTTTTCTATCAGAAATTTACGAAAAGCTAAATTATCACTCTCTGAATAATACTCATTAATTTCGCAATTCAACTCATTATCAATCTGCCAGCCGATAATGCAAGGTCTTTTTGCATAATGTTCAGCAACCTGATGCACCACTCTGGATGCCAAACGATGAAGAGTCTCTGAATTATAATTAAAATGACGTCTCATACCATGTCTAAATAATACACCGTCTTTTCTACAATTCAAAACTTCCGGATATTTTTCTGTCAACCATACCGGTGGAATTGCTGTTGGGGTACCGAAAATAACTTTTATTTCTTCTTGTTCTGCCAAATTTAAAAAGGAATCAAATAATTCAAAAGAAAACTCACCCTCCTCCTGTTCAAAAATACTCCATGCGAACTCTCCGACACGTACCGTATGTATTCCGTTTTCCTTCATTCTTCTTAAATCATCCTGCCAAAGATTTCTATCCCAGTGTTCCGGATAGTAACATACTCCAAGTGATAAATTATTCCATTTAAAATTCTGTTTCCTATTCATTTTTTCTCCCACCTTAATTATTTTAATACGATTTTAAAAAACACACAGAAGATCCTGCCTTATACAGAATATAAAATTTCCTGCTTATTCCATATCTTATTAACTGATCTTTTAATGGGACAAGATCTTGCACATACAATGCAACGTTCCACGATCGAAGATATTATTTTATTTATGAAAACTTCTCTGGCAGATTCTATTACCATCAATACACTCACTCGACAATTCGGAATCAGCAGTACACATCTGACCAGAGAATTTCGCAAATACACCGGTTCTTCTCCGAAAGACTATCTCAACCACCTAAGGATCAATGAAGCGAAACGACTTTTGAAGGAAACACATCACCCTGCTGCAATACCGAAAATATTTGGACTTATAAATAACGCTAATCTTCCAATCCATTCTTTTTGATCACATTTTGATACCAATAAAAAGAATCTTTTGGAGTCCGCTCCTGCGTCCGATAATCCACATAAATCAGCCCAAAACGTGGATCGAATCCTTCTGCCCATTCGAGATTATCCATGATCGACCACGCCGTATATCCTATGATCGGAACTCCGTCTTCCATTGCATGATGAAATTCATGCAAATATTGATCCATATAGTCAATCCGCTGTGGATCGTGCACTTTACCGTCACGCATCACAAAATCAAGATTCGACATACCATTTTCCGTAATCAAGATCGGAAGATGATACCGCTCGTATAAAAATTTCGGTGACCAGTACAGCACTTCCGGTGTGATTGCCCACCCGGTCTGTGTCCGCGGCATTCCTTCCCAGCCATTGTCCTGCTCTTGTCTGTCTGCATTATAATTGCTGGCAAAATACACATTATAACCAAAAAAATCTAACGGTTGGCAAATTACTTTTAAATCCTCTTCTGTAAGCACATCTTCCAGATACTTCGGCGCTTTTCCAAGAATCATCGAATCCGCCCACCAATTCGCCGCCATAAAAGTTCCTTCTTCTATATCAAACATTTTTCTTCTTGCCTCTTCTATTGCAGCTTCCTCCTGATCGCTCGGTATAAAATTCCGTGCATTTAACGCAAATCCAATCTGCGGATCTGACTGTTTTGACCGACTGCGGATAATTCGTACTGCTTCCCCATGACTGAGCAGCACATTTTTACTAATTCGTGCCAAATCACGAAATTTCTGTTCTTTCTCCATACGATTGATCCGAAACGGTGCCTGCCTTCCGTCAAACAATCCAAATCCGATAAAACATGCCGGTTCATTAAATGTCATCCAATAACGCACCCGATCTGAAAGTGCATCTACCACTACCTGCACATACTCCATAAATTCTTTTACGATCTGTGGATTTTCCCAACCGCCCTCGTTATAAACCCACATAGGAAGATCCCAGTGATATAATGTGCAGAGCGGCTCTATTCCCGCTTTTAATAATTCATCAACCAGATCTTGATAAAATTGGATTCCTACTCCATTAATCACGCCACGTTTCGGCATTACCCGTGGCCAACTGATCGAAAACCGATAAGATTTCAACCCAAGTTCTTTCATCAAAGCCACATCTTCTTTATAACGGTGATAGTGATCGCAAGTTACGTCCCCATTCACATTACGCTTGATATGTCCCGCACTTGTCGCATCCCAGATACTGTCTGTTTTGCCATCTTCATTTCTTGCTCCTTCTACCTGAAAAGATGCGCTTGCCGCTCCCCATAAAAAATCTTTTGGAAATTGCTTCATCATTATTTTTCTCCTTTTCCATTCTCTAATATACACAAATACACTTCTCCGGATAATCCGACGTGATTCTGCGGCTTCCAGTCTTCCGATTTATTCTTCGGCGGAATCTGTCGTTCTAAAGTTGTCGCCACTTCGATCGCAATCTGATTTTCTCCAGAATGTAATAACGTTCCGATTTCATATCGATACGGAGGTACGATTCGGATTCCGCAATCGCATCCATTTACAAATACTTGCACCGCTTCTCCCGCATCGGTAATTTCCAGAATCGTTTCTGTATTTTTCCAATCTTCTTCCTTCTGAATATTACATTCATAACGCAGCACTCCCGCAAATTCCGGAAGTTCCTTTTCTGCCAAATCCGGCAAAGACACTTCTTCTGCTTCCCCGAATTTTGGATACTCTATCCCGGAACAAACGGAACGTTTCCATCCACTTTTTAACTTAACTCTATCATTACATGAAAAACTACTTGCCAATCTACAATCTTTTTCCTGCAATTCATCTAACACAAGGATCCAACTTTTTCCCGGTTCAATCCGAACGGAAATTTCCAATCCATTTTCCGTACACTGACTGCTAACAGATTCCAAATGATTTTCCCACACTTCATACCGATAACAAGTTTCCGTCCGCTCTGAAAGATATACTTTTCCTTCATAAGTTGTCGTACCTTCATTGACGAGATACAGTATTTCGGGATCACCGTAATATTGATAACTCCGGATCATTTTGTTTGCCGGAGCGATCTGCAAATTCGGTATCTGTCGCTCTTTCATATGTTTCACAAGGGCAGAAAGAGAAACGATTTCCGCATATTCTTTTATCTTTTCAAGAAGCGTCCATTCTGCTTCCACATCTATCTTACTGCATATACCTTTCGGATAATTCTCTAAAAAGACACATGGAAATCCTTTTTCCCCAAGCAACACCACAGCTTTCGCTGTTTCTTCTGTTATGTAATCACATTCCGGAATGATCAAAATCTGATACTTCTGTTTATATACCTTCAACCCTTGCGTCAAATCTGTTTGATATACATCATCCATAAATATGTCAGACGGTACAAAATCAAACCCTATCTGTGCCTCTGTCAACACACGCGCCGGTTCTTGTATATACATACATTTCTTTCCCGTCCACTCTGCTTCTCCATGATATAATATCGCCGCTTCGCTTTCATGTCTTCCACCACTGATCAAGTTGCAGACTCTGTTCATATATTTCATCAGCTCACCAAAATGGCGATACTGCGGATTATGTCCATGCGCATAAAAATGTGGCGGACAATCCGGATCCGGAAACGCTTTTGCCGAAAATGCATGCGGAACGAAATGATTGATTCCGCGTACCATAAAATGATCCGCCAAATATGCTTCCAACCGTACGCCCTCTTTCCAGCCGTAGTTTCCGAAAATCTCACACATCGACCGATCCTGTTTCCGAGAATCAATCGCCGCTGCGCTGGATGCTAATCGTCCCAGTGCAAAATGATAAAAGTCTCCATCTCGCTTCGTCCCCAGATGCGAAATATATTCTATGTCTTCTCCCTGTGGAATCACCTGACCGCCAATATCATCGATTCCTGACATATCCTGTCCTGAAAGTCCTCGAAAAAAATGTCCCAGACTAGAACCACACCGCGCATGTTGATTGTTATCTTCAATCAAGTGTCCGATATACTGTACACCATGATCCCGACACCAGTTACCAATCTGTTTTGAAAAATCCATTTCTACACGCCGTGTCACCAAATCCATATATCCATACCGCACCTTCGCAGTCAAATTTTCTTCAAATTCCGCTTCCCATAAAAGCGGCAGATATTTCAAATAATCTTTTCCCCACCGGTTTTCCAGATCATGCTGTAATTCCTGACTCCACGGTTGATCTTCATTTTCATAAATCCTTCGATCCATTTCGTAAAGATGTCCATTTCCGATCTCCGGTTCATCGGAAAAGAAACCGGCAATTGTTGTTCCGAAATCTTTTGCATAATGCTCGTAATGCGGCTCGTACACTGTTTCAATCAATGTTCGGCACGCCTCTTCATCCAACATATTCATATAATTTCTATGTGGTCCCCGATTCCTCGTTAATTGACAAGAATAAATCTTCCACACTCCATCCTCTGAACGAAACGAAATTTTTCCCCCTTCTGCATTCAAAACAAGAAGGTTATCCACACCACTTCCATTCTTTTTCACCGCCACAGCACCGAGCCATCGATCATCTGAAAATGTTTCAAATGACATATGAAAATAACTTTCAATCCACGTTGGTTCAAATGTTTTTGCCCTCTCATATTCATTTGATGTCCAGACACCTTCCTGTCTTTCCTTAACTTCCCCCAACACTTTATAGGTCAAAAACCATCTTCGACACTTTACTGGCTTCTCTTCCATTTTTCCATTACAGTACCCTGTCGGGAAATGGCTGTCGTCCAGAATCCATACTTTCATCCCTCGTGTTCTTGCTTCATCCAAAATAATATCCATATCACGCCACCATGCCTCTCCGACAAAATCCGGATGTGGACGGCTTTCCACACAGACAGCCCGAATGTTAGAATCATAGATTACTTTCATATACTCCCGTAGCACAGACTCTTCTTCTCCATGCTGCCAGAAAAATGGAAAAATATAATTTTCCATCTGTCCTTTCAATAACTTTTTTATTTTAGAATTCATAATTTTCTTCCTCTTCCTGCTTATAACGCTGACGAAATTCGCTCGGCTTCATTCCTTCCGCTCTGTCAAAAACTTGATTAAAATGGTTCACATCATTGTAACCAACCAATTTACAAACTTCGTAAATCCGAAGATCTGTCTCAACCAGCAGTTTTTTTGCCCGATCGACCCGATAACTGATTAAATAATTTTGATAAGTCATTCCGGTCTTTTTCTTAAACAACTGGCTAAAATAATATGGATTAATAAAAAACTGCTTAGAAATATCATTCAATGTAATATTTTGATTATAATGCTGACGAATATAATCCTTCGCTTCTGCTATAACATCTTTCTTCTTCGGAACACTATCTTTCAGCATTACTTCATTCATACTGCTCACCATGTTGATAATCCAGTTTTCCAACTGCTCGATCGTCTTAAATTTTTCGATGCTCTTCAGCGTAAATAAATTTTTCCCAAAATATTCATTCATTTGTAACTGTGCCATCGGAATGTTATGAAGACCTAACAAAACGATATTCAAACTTAATTTTTGTAACTCCGGGAGCGATAATTGGTTTTCGGAAAGCACCCGCTTGAAAATTCCTTTTACTGCGATATGAAATCCATCCTGATCAAACCGATCGATCCGCTCTTTTAGTTGTTCCATCTCCTTTTCAGTAATCAGATCAGTACGATTTTCCATATCATACAATTCTTCATACAAAATCACGGTCTTACTTCCCTTTAGAATTCGATAGTTCAATGCAACTCTTGCCTCTTCATACGCATTCGGAAACTGCGTATATTCCACGTAGCTATTTCCAACGCCAAAACTACATGCTTCCGGAAGTACAGACTTTCTTTTCATCTCATCCAATATTTGTTCTGCCAGTTTCCGTTTTTTCTCCACATCAAGATTATCAGCTGCAAGTATCACTGTTATCTGTGTACGCCCGGTTTTCACACCATACAGAAAACAATCTTCTATCCAATACAAACCGTCCGTCTCCGTATTTTCAACTTCCGCCTTTTTAAATACTGCTTCCCTTTCTCCTTCCCATTCCACGACCATACATGTAAACTGCCGGGACTTCTCTAAAACATGTTGTTCTTCCAAATATTCGCGTACTGTATAATGTTGATCCACTCCGCCTGTTAAAAAATCACGCAGCGCATAATTACGCATATCATCATTCATTTTATTCAATGAATCTTCCGAATTTTTTCGATCTGCAATCTCCTTACATACTTTATCCAATGTCGTATTCAGCTCTGATTCATCCACCGGCTTTGTAATAAAGTCTCTAACACCTAATTCAATTGCTTTTTTGGCATAACTAAACTCTGCATAACCACTCAGCACAATAAATTCTGTCTGCAAACTCTGGGCACGCAAAGCGCGTATCATCTCCAAACCATCCATCACCGGCATACGTATATCCGTCAAAATAATATCCGGCTGATACTCCAAAGCCATTTCATACCCTTTTTCTCCGTCATGCGCTAATTTTACAGGAGTACAAAGTGGATTATATTTTTCCACAAGATAGGCAATTCCCTTTGCCTTCTCCTTTTCATCCTCTACGATTAATATTTTATATGTCATCGCGTTTTCCTCTTTCCCTCACCCTGTATACGGAATCCGAATCTCGATTACGGTTCCGTTCTCATCACTGGATAATATATTCAAACTTCCTTCACTTCCATACCGGAGACGAATTCGCTCTGCGATATTTTTCAGTCCAATTCGATGTGAAGTTTTTTGCTGCTCTTTATCTATTTCTTGTTGTTCACTCAACACTCTGCTCTGTTCCCTTGAAAGTTCTTCTCTCACCTCAGCTAATCGTTCTTTGCTCATTCCGACTCCATTATCAGCGATTGTAAAAACCATTTGTTTTTCTTTCTCCATTCTTCCGCAAATCGAAATACGGATCGGCACGCCGCTTTCCCTGCTTCCATATTTAAAACCATTCTCTACAACTGGCTGGAATAAAATCGACATAATTTTTGCCTGATAAATCTCCGGCTCAATCTCTTCCTCCAATGTAATCACATTATCAAAACGGATATTTTGCAATTGAATATAAGAACGGATATTTTCCATCTCATCTTGTACATGATAATTTTTCTTATCGCTTTCCAGTACCGTACGAAACATCTTTGCCAAAATCTTGACCATATCCGCCACGGTATCATCTCCATTTAAAATCGCCTTAATCCGAATTGACTCTAATGTATTAAATAAAAAATGTGGGTTGATCTGAGTTCGCAGAGCTAAAAACTGTGCATTCTTCTGTCGGATTCCTGCAGCATACACCTCTTCGATCAATGACTTCATTTTCACAACCATATGATTATAACTCTGTACAAGGCTTCCAATTTCATCGTTTCCCACAGACTCTTCTATCAAATCATAATTCCCCTCTTCCAGTCGCTTCATACTGCCTTGAAGTTTCCGAATCAATCGCACCATATCCCCACTAAATAAAATGGATACCGCAATGATCACTAAGATCAAAATTACAACAAGGATAACTGTCACCTTCTGTATAAAACTGATTCGCAGAAACATTTTACTTCTCGGAATCACTGTATTCACTTTCATTCCAAGCTTTTCTGTCGTATTTTCTATCACAAGATAATTTTCCGAATTCTTTTGATACATCAGAAGTTCTTCTTGATCGATCTCGTTATAATTTACCCTTCCACTTGAAATATCGGAATCATAGATCAATCCACCTGCTGCATCCGTAATATTGATCTTAATATTATACTGATTTCGTTCCAATAAAAATGCATCACTCAACTTGACCAAACTCGCAGGTGACAGATCAATCAAGATCATTCCTTTATATCGTCCGGTAAAATCATATACTTTTCTTCCGAAAGTCACCATAATCTGATCTTTATTTCTGTCGTAATAGGAACAGTCATGCAATCGTGAAACAAATAATGTTTCTGACTGTTCTTTCTGCTCCCGAAGCCACGGCTGTTCCATCAGTTTCTCGTAATCCACAGTTTTTCCGTTACGATCATATTGATAATATTCGCCTTTTTCATTCATGATCGTGACTGATAAAATTTCTTGTTGTAATGTCATCAATTTTGCAATGATCTGCCGATAATATAATTTGTTTTCAATTTGTTCTGAAATCGGAATATCTGTCGCAAGATTTTCCATCAACTCATCATTCACAAGAAGTGAACGTGTCAAAGAATCATAATCCCCCACAAAAGCATTCATATCTGATGCGATCTGCGAACTAAAAATAGACGTTGTCTCCTCCATCGATGCTTCCAGGCTGTCGACCGAGATCCGATACAGTACAAAACTGCTGATAATCAATGGAATTACACTGACAAGGGAAAACACAAAAATTAATTTTGCCGCCATATTCAATTGATTCCAGATTTTTTTCACCTTTCCCACACACTCATTCCCTTCTATTTTTCAATATAAAGAGAATTCCAGAAACTCTAAATTACCGCTTCCCTGATAAGAAAACAAAAGTGTTCCTATTTTTTCTTCCTTCAAAACTTCAGGTGAAATTTCTGTACAAAATTCTGTCCACTCTTCCGATGCTTTCAATAAAATCCGACAGATTTCGATTTCTTCTGACTTCTCTTTTTCAATCATTTTAACATACAATTCGCCTTCTGCATGTCTGACTTTTACCGAAATTGTATGCAGTTTATGTAAATGAAAATATTTATACCCAACTACTGTTCTGTCTTTGATTTCCATAATATAGGGATACGGAGTATTCTCTCTATTTTCATACCACACCCGAACTTCTTCTTGTGAAAAATCCGGTCTGTCCTGCGTCACATACGGTTGATTTTTTGTTGCCGGTCCGGAAATTCCCGGTTCATCTTTTCCATGTAAAATACAAGCAATCGCCGCTGGAAATGTACCTTTTCCAGCCAATGGTTTTCCATTCATTCCTTGAGATGTCATCTCCGCCTGCTCTATTCTTCCATCTTCCAAAAATGTAATCGGTTCCGCGCATCCTTGTCTGGAAAACTGTGTCTTGTTTGTCGGGCGGTGATAGAACACATACCATTGCCCCTGAATTTTTTCAATCCCTCCATGGTTGTTTCCCCACATGATCTGCATCCGATTCTGCCCTTCACTTTCCATGATTCCTGAATTATCGGATATGACTCCGCCGTATCGATAACCTCGATCCGGACAATCACTCACTGCATAACAAAGTTCTCTGGATTTTACGGAAGAATAAATAAGATAATATTTTCCATTAATTTTCCGGATAGAACTTGCTTCAAAAAATTCATGTCCTTCAAATCCGGTTCCTTCCGCTTCTCCTAAAATCGGAAGTAATCGACGAGGTTCTTCTTTTATTGTCAACATATCATCATGCAATTTCATCACACATGAATTTTTCGATGTTTTCCCTATGTCTTTTTCTGTCTTCGGACCATTTCCGGAATATAGATAGATTTCACCATCATCAATAAATATTCCCGGATCAAACTGCCATATATCCCCTTCTCGTTTTCCAATCTGTTCTCCGTTTTTATCCTGTACGATTCCATAAAATTCATATCTTCCGGCAGGCTTATCACAAACCGCTACTCCGATTGCTTCTCCGTCTCCATTTGGACAATAATATAAATAAAACCTTCCATCCTTTCCCTTCACTACATCCGGAGCCCATAATTCTCTTGTACCGTCTTTCATCCGTGGATCTTGATCTTTTTTATAAATTACTCCTTCATATTGCCACTGACTCAGCTCCAAAACATCTGCTGACCAGCAGACATAATCATTCATACAATATTTTGTACCGCCTGCCCGATCATGACTTCCGTAAATATAAATTCTTTCTCCAAACACATGTGGTTCACCATCCGGAATATACTCCCATAGAGGAAGATAAGGATTATAACACTGCGCTTTCATTTTTTTTCCTTTCCTATCTTTGTGTTGAATAAAAAATCAGGAGTCCAAAGAATCTATCACTCCCTGAACTCCTGACCACTTTCCTTCAGAGTATTACTCAGGATGTATACTCTGTTTATTTTGTTTTATTAGCATACCATTCTCTAGCCAGTTTTGTTACTTCTTCTCCGCCTGATGCATACCATTTTTCAACAAATTCATCGAACTTATCGATGGAATATTCACCGGTAATGATCTTCGTTGCATACTCTACATAAAGTGTACGGTTTCCAATATCCGGATAATCATTGTAAATAGATTCCGGCATGCCGTCTCCGGCAAAAGTTTTCACATATTCTTGATTTTCCTGCACATTCTTGATCGCCTGTGATACAGACCACTCACGTTCTTCTGTCAACTGTGTTGAGAGTATGTCTACCTGGAAATCAATTGTTGCAATGTTGTTATATGGTGCTAAAACAAGATTCTGCTGAGAAGACGGATCATCTGGAAGACGAACTGCTTCGCCGTCTACCATTTCATAATGCATCCCTTCCACACCATTATAGAAGTCCATCCACAAATCTTTGTTTCCGTATGCATCCAATACTTTCATAATTTTATCGATTTTTTCTTCATCATCTGTATTTGCCACTACATATGCTCCGCCATTCATCTGACGTGCTGTGTAGAAACCTTCATATCCCGGTGCGGAAATTGCCGGAAGAATTGCGATTTCCGGTTTTACCCCCGTACCATTGTAAATATTTTCTGCATAGTTGTAACATTCCTGTGGAAGATGCTCCCAGATACCAACCACGCCTGAATTGATCTTCCCGTCCCATGCCGACTTATCATTCAAAAGTGTTTCCGGATCAATCAAACCTTCTGCATATAATTCAGACATCCATTCAAGACAATCTTTCATATTCTCTGTTACTGCGGAATACGTCAATTCTCCGTCATAAATATCCCACTGCGGATAACCTTCCCACATTGCAATACCATACTGACCAAAAAGTTGTCCCATCCATCTTGCTTCTTCACGTCCTCCGGTTGGAATTTCATCAGCCACCCCATTTCCATTCGGATCATCATTCTTAAATGCACGAAGTACCTCTACGAACGCTTCCTGTGTTGTCGGCATTTCTAATCCTAAATTATCCAACCAGTCTTGGCGGATCATCGCGCCATTCCGTCCGTATTCCAACACTTGAGGAATCACATAGATTCTGTTTTCTCCGGTTGGATCATTCGCTCTGACAGCATCCCACACTTCTTCCGGAACACTTTCCCACAGATGAGGCGCCTTTTCCGGAAGAAGATCTGTCAAGTCTAACAGCGCTCCGCTCTCGATCAATTCCGATTCAATTCCATTGTATGGACTGAACATGTCCGGCATGTCCCCTGCCGCGATTCTCAGATTCAACTGTTCCAGATAAGTTTCTCCACCATTCCATTCCACATATGGCTGTACAATTCCGACACCGATTTTTTCTTTGTACAAATTATAAAGTTCGCTTCCCGCTTCTACCGGAAGATAACCTGTATTGGTTCCCCACACTTCGATGTCTTCATCAGATGCAGCCGCCTCTTTTCCAGCTTCTTTTTTCCCTTCTCCTCCACCGGATGATCCGCATCCCGACAACATGGAGACAACCATTGCCGTAGCAGCCATAACACTCAGTAGTCTTTTCACATACTTGTTTTTCATAACATGCTCCTCTTTTCTTTTTTATTTGTACTGTTTTTTGATGTTTTTATTCTAACATCGGGATTTTTGATTTTAAATATGGGGATTTTAACGCCTTGAAGATTG
>OGXQ01002142.1_pt1 | contig 13934 bp, 10 predicted proteins | sample 1576291 | NCBI WGS metagenome assembly OGXQ01 (sample SAMEA3541575, study PRJEB24748) | human gut metagenome | biome: human gut; feature: human-associated habitat; material: faeces | place: China | collected 2012 | reverse complement strand
AGTTGAGGTTTCGGGATAATTAATTGTAACAATCAGCATACATTGATCCAGATTGGCTGCCAGTATGTGCGATTGTTTGGAAAGGTTGGAGGCGCGCCGGATGATATAGTTCTTGCGGTCTTCTATCTCACTGATGAAGGCGGTTCCTTCATTGTTGATAATGATTTGTACATAATCTCCTACAGCAATGGGATTGGTACTCCGAATACCCTTTAAACGGAAATTTCCTTTGATCTTGCATTCGATGGTACGTCCGTCTTCTGTTTTGACAAGATACCAGCTGCCTGTGTTTTTTATTACTAGTCCTTTCATAAATTAAAATGAAGAATGAAAAATGAAGAAAGAGGAATTGGACCGCACGGACAAAAGCAAGGCTGTGCAGGACAATTCTTCCTTCTTCATTATTATTGCTTCATTATTTTAAGTTCTTCATTAAACCGTCATAATTTCTTTATCTTTCTCTGCCAGAAGTTCTTCAATCTTCGCGATATATTTATCGTGTACTTTCTGAAGTTTGGCTTCCGCATTCTTTTGCTCGTCTTCGGGCATACCCTCTTTAACGGCCTTTTTCAGTGTGTCTATAGCGTCACGGCGTGCGTTGCGTATACTTACTTTTGCGGTTTCGCCTTCGCCTTTACATTGTTTGGCCAGTTGCTTGCGGCGTTCCTCTGTCAATGGCGGAATACCCAAACGGATAATTTCACCGTTGTTTTCGGGAGTGATGCCCAGATCAGAGTCCATGATAGCTTTTTCGATGATACGGAACATACTTTTGTCCCATGGCTTGATGGCGATACTGCGTGCATCGGGAGTAGTCACGGCAGCTACATTACTGATGGGAACCATGCTTCCATAAGAGTCAACACGAATGCCGTCCAGCAACCGGGTACTGGCTTTTCCTGCACGAATGTGCGCTAAGGCTTCTTCCAAATACATAACGGCCATGTCCATTTTCTCTTGTGCGTCGTTGATGCAAGTTTTTGCGTCTATCATACTGTTCTGTTATTTAAGTTGTTTATTGATTCGTTTTAAGTGAAACAAAAGTAATTTATTTTTTGATTATCTGCAATAAAAGAGAGATGATTTTATATTTCTAACGGCTCTTTACCTTATCATCACCAGTTTAAGTTGTTGGGGCTTTATTAAAAACAAATGAAAAGTTTTTGTGTTTTATCGGATAACAGCTATCTTTGTTTCTATCCCATAAGCAGAATTAGAAAACAATGAGAATATGGAAGAAAATTACAGACGATACCCCATAGGTATACAGAATTTTGAGCAGTTGCGTAACCGGAATTGTGTATATGTAGACAAGACCGAACTGGTTTACCGATTGGCTAACACGGACAGTGTGTATTTTCTGAGCCGTCCGCGGAGGTTTGGGAAAAGCTTGTTGGTGTCCACCCTTGAGGCTTACTTTCAAGGGAAAAAAGATTTGTTTAAGGGGCTGGCCATGGAGCGTCTGGAAAAGGACTGGAACGTGTATCCGGTATTCCATATTGATTTCAGTCTGACTAAATATACTACCCTGTTCGATTTGCAGGAACAGTTGAATCTGTTTTTACTTCGTTGTGAAAAGGTTTATGGGGCGGAAAAGGAGGAAAAGACTCCTGCTGCTCGTCTGCAAGGTATGATCCGTCGTGCGTATGAACAGACCGGTCTGCCGGTCGTTGTCCTGATTGACGAATACGACGCTCCTCTTTTGGACAGTAATTCCAACATCCCCTTGCAGCAGGAGCTTCGGAATGAACTGCGTAAGTTTTTCAGTCCTCTCAAGGGATTGGGGCAATACCTTCGTTTCCTCTTTATCACGGGAATCAGCAAGTTCAGCCAGATGAGCATCTTCAGTGAGCTGAATAATTTGAAGAACATCAGTATGCGGGATGACTTCAGCGCGATATGCGGCATCACCGAGCGGGAGTTGCTGGACGAGCTTCGTCCGGACATTGAGCGGATGGCTTTGGCGAACGGCGAGACGTATGAAGCTGCCTGTGCGCATCTGAAGCGGCAGTATGACGGGTATCATTTCAGCAAGCATTGTGAGGATATTTACAATCCTTTTAGTCTGTTCAATGCCTTTGATGCAAAGGAGTACAAGAATTTCTGGTTCTCTACCGGCACTCCTACTTTCTTGATTGATTTGTTGCAGGAAACGGATTTTGACGTGCGCCAGCTGGAGGGGGTGGAGGCTACAGACGAGCAGTTTGATGCCCCGACGGAACGTGTAACTAGTCCTATCCCCGTTTTATATCAAAGTGGTTACCTGACGATCAAGGGATATGATCCCGAGTTCCAGGTGTACCGGCTGGCCTATCCCAACGGGGAGGTGCGTAAAGGTTTCATCGAGTCCCTGTTGCCCGCTTACCTTGAGTTGCCGGGTCAGAGCAGTACTTTTTATGTCGTTTCCTTCATTCGCGATCTTCGTAAGGGAGATATAGAGAGCTGCTTGGAACGTACGCGTTCTTTCTTTGCTTCCATTCCCAATGATTTGGAGAACAAGACGGAGAAGCATTACCAGACCATCTTTTATTTGTTGTTCCGTCTGATGGGGATGTATGTGGACAGCGAGGTGAAAAGTGCGGTGGGGCGTGCGGATGTGGTCATAAAGATGCAGGATGCTATTTATGTGCTGGAATTTAAATATGACGGTACGGCCCGGGAGGCATTGGCGCAGATAAACAGCAGGCTGTATGCTGTTCCTTATCGCAAGGATGGCAGGCGCATCGTGAAGGTGGGGATTAATTTCGACAGTGCCACCCGTACTATCGGGGACTGGGTGATAGAAGTGGAAGATACGGTGGATAATTTGTAGCTTGCAGGCGGAGTGACATTTCGAAGGTGGCTGTCTGCTTTTGATGAATACTTAAGCCTTTTTCCCCTGTATACTAAGTCTTTTCTACTGCATGATTAAGCTTTTTCATACGGTAACCTACTACAGACTCCGATAATGGACTGTATAAACTATTGTAGTGGACCGTACGGTCTGATGTAACAGACTGTACAGTCTACTGACGGAGTCTGTAGTAGGTTACCGCATGAAAGGCCTTAACTGTACGGAAGAAACCCCTTAATCTACGGGGAGAATACTTTTATAGGCAAGATTGTTATTTTTTTATCATCTGTCTGAAGATTGCTTTTCTTTGGAAAGGAGAATAAGAAGGTTGCCCTTTTGAAGTAAATCTGGCCGGTAAGCATTATCTTTGCATTAAAAAAGATGATAACTTTATATTTAGCCCGTCACGGGCAGACAGAAGAGAATATCGCCCGTATTTTCCAAGGACATATGCCGGGCACGCTGACTGTTGAAGGAATAGCACAGGCTGAAGCGCTGCGTGATACTTTGCGGAACATCTCTTTGGACGCAGTGGTCAGTAGTGATTTGAAACGGTGTGTGGATACGGCCCGTATCGCTGTGGAAGGTCGGAACCTGCCTTGGGAGAAAACGGTCTTGTTGCGTGAAATCGATTGGGGGAGTTGGACAGGTCTTGCCATTAAAGAAGTTGATTTGCAACATTTTCCGGCAGATGTGGAAACGGAGGCGATGCTCTATGAACGTGCGGGGCGTTTTGTGGACTACTTGAAAGAGCGATATGATGGAAAACAGGTGTTGGCAGTCGGGCATGGACTGATAAACAGGGCGGTACAGGCACACATTCAAGGAGTGACTTTGGAACATTTACGTAGTGTGCCAAAGATGAATAATGCGGAACTACGCCGGTTCAAGTTAACGTAATTCCGCATTGAATAACACGTGGTTATTGCAAAGTGATTCCCATGATTCCTATCACCACATCATTGGACAGGGTTTCCAGGGTCAGCCCTTTTAGTTCCTTGGAATGATCCAAAGGAATATCGAGCAATATGCCTGCACCACCTTCTATCTCACGTCCATATACGCCGGTGATGTTGAGTTCCTTACCCAGATCACGGCTTACTTTACCGCTTTTCAAGTGCAGACGGTACGGCCGGGGAGCAGTTGCTTGGAATGCTTTGCCGTCCACATAGAAATCTTGTTCTATAGGACACCAGTTGTCCGGATTGGTCAACTCCGTTGCTTGGGAAGTTCCGTCTGCATAGTGTATGCGTATTATTCCATTGGCAATGTGGCACTGCATGTGGTTGGTACTTCCCGCCATCAGCAGATAAGCATGTGAGGCAGTGCCGGATAGTGAGATGGTGGAACTGTCCGGGTAATTATCCCATAGGGAGGTGAAAAGAATGTTGTTTCCTTTTTCTTTCAGACGGAAGGGGATGCCTAAAGACGTTTGGAAAGTATCATGATGTACAAGACTGCGTAATTCCGAGTCGTCTATGGTAGCACTCAGCAGCGGATGACACCATTCTCCTATTCCCTGTGTGGGAAGTTGCAACGTAGTGTATGGAGACCGGGGAGACAGGTATTCATTTTGATATATATCGGTGACGGAAGCATTCAGTTGCCGGTCAAAATCAACCATCCGGCATTTTTCGGGACGGATATCTGCAAAGTCTGTATAGGAGGGGGATTCCCGGACGTTCTCTATATAGATATTAACAGGTTGCCACCAATCCATTTCTCCCTGATGGGTGTAAACAAAGAAAGTGTGGTGTCCCGGTTCACCTTTTATCTGTGCGTTGAAAGCGGTGGCTTCTACAGTGTGATTTGCTAAAACGCTCTGAGGATCATATACTTGGGAGATGGATGCTCCCGAAGGTATTTGCAAAGCCAACTTCCCGTTTGAAGTGATGACTGGTTCCTGGACTGCCAACGTGTGAAGTGGTGCTCCTTCCCATTCGATGGTAATGGTGGTTGAAGATGTTCCTTCCGCCTGGATTGAAAGAAGAGGATAGCCATGGGCCGATTCGATGGATTGCCATGTGGCAGGGACACCGTTCACTTTTACTGAACGGATCTTCTCTTTTCTGGCATTGACGTGCAATACCGGATGGAGAGGAGTCTGGAACCGTTGTGTGATATGATAGGTATCCGTATCTTCTTTCCGGGTAAAGCGATAGCTTATATCGGGAGTGCTGACGGAAGCCTTGTCCCAGTCGTCCGGGAAGCCCGGCCGGAGGATGATTTGCTGGTTCAGGGCATCCGGCAGGATACCGAACAGACCTTGGATCAGTACTCGTGAAGCGACTCCGATGGGATCACCGAAATCGCGGTAGCATTCTCCGCGTGCGGCATCATAGAAGCTGATCTGGCCGAAGTTACCCGGACTGTCTCCTAGATACATGCCGTCCAGAACAGAGCTTTTCAAAAGTTTGTATCCGGCGTCGGCACGTCCGGCCTGGAAGTATGACAATGCGGTATGCATCACTTCGGCAAAGGCGACATTATTGATGCTCCATGAGTAGGGCAGCCAGTTGGTGGTGGCGATAGTGGCATAGCCATTCTCTTTTAATCCATGGGCTGTGACGGGAATATGAGGAATGGCTGTGTCTACATAACGGGTAGCCTGATAGGCTTGGAACGGATTGGCTGTTTCGCTGTCTATAGCATGATAAATGGTCCATACAGCGGCACTTTCGTGTACTCGCTTGTGACCCATAAAATCTTGATATTCCGCCCAATGTCCTTTGTCGGGAAGCCATAGCCTCTCGTTCATGGCTTTCAGAATCTTTTCGGCTTCGTTGCGGTAAGGAGTGGGATCTTCGCCTATCTTTTCAGCCAATTGGGCCGCTGTCTTGTTGGCACGGTAGTTATAAGCCGATGAATGGGTGACTGCTCCGCTATTGTAATAAAGGGCGTCACTGGCCCAAATACAGGCGTATGCGTCATACAGCCCGTCGTTATCCGGGTCGTAGTTCAGCTTTTCCCATGCGAGGTGACGGGTGATGACAGGCCACATTTGGCGGACATAATCCAAGTCCCCCGTCCACTTGAAATGCCATAACAATTCGTCTATGTAGCAAAGGTTCATGTCGTAGTGGTGCATCTGATTATTGCGGTGCGGATTACGGCAGATGTATCCGTTACTGTATTGGGGTGTACCCCATTTCTTGACGGAACGTGCCAGATGCAGGGCGGAATCTTGTGCCGGATGGGGGAGGGTGTTGGGCACTTCGGTGACCTGACTTGCCGCGTATGCGTTGAAATGGGTCCGGGCACGGTCATGCCATCCCAAAACATCGCCGGTATAGGCGGCTCGCCAGCCACTGAGGGGCATTCGCCAGCCTATGGCACCGTGTAGCCACACTTCGCCGTCCCAGATTCCATCGGCAGCCATAGCCAGTGTGCCTCCTAAGGTGTTGAAATAAGGGTCGGGTGTTTCAATGCGGATGCGTGAGGCTGTTTCGGAGCGGGCGGCTTCTGCTTTTTTAAACAGGGTTTCGCCTTCGGCAGTCGTCAGTGTACGTAGTTCCTGGTTATCCAATAGAATATAAAGTGTTCCGTCTATCTGCGCCGGGAAGGATTGTAACTGTTGAGGCTGGAGAGGAGCTTCGAAACTGTCGGCAGGGTCGGCTCCCATATCTCCGTTACGGTTTAGTTTGGAATTACGTATCTCTGAAATGGATGCCAGTAGAACGGGATGGAATTCCTTGAAATTCCGGGCGTTGAATTGCCAGATGGCCCCTTCTTTATCGGGAAGTGCCCATGTGGTAATGGATAAGCTTCCGCCTCCGAAAGCCGGATCAGATAAACTGTAGCTGCGGCGTCCCGCTGTATAACGGGACTCGCAGTGTTCGGTAGAGTCAAGGGCTACCGTGCCTCCGGAGGTTTGCAGTTTAAAGCAGATGTGCTTCGGATTCTCCTTGGTATAAGCAGCGAATACGGGCCGGTCGCTTGTTTCCAGCCGGAATGCTGTGTGGCTGCCGTATAAGGCACGGGTAAAGCGATTCTTACCGTTGATGCAGACAAAATCGTCTCCGTCAGGGGTATATTGCAGGCTTCGGGTGGCATTCCGGCGATGTTCGTTGTACGAAGTGGATTCTATGAAATCACCTATCTTTTGTGGCTGTTTGGTTTGTCCTGCGCCGGAAATGCTACCGATGCCCAACAGGCATAGAAGTAAATATGTCGTTTTCATGATAATAACTGCTAACTCCTGTTCTTACGGTAACGGCTGTAACCCTTCCCAGCGTACATTCCATTTGCCATCTTTCGGAAATCCGGGATTGTTTCCTTCCGATCCGTCCCATCCGGCGCACATCATGGCGACTGTGGTCAGTAATCCACCGTTGCCGGGCAGGTAAATACGCAGACGCCCGTCCTGGTAATTGTGACCGTTTACCAGATAGGTGTTGGTACGTTTGTCCATCAATAATGCGCTGACTGCCTTCTCGGGCTCACCCATTCGGGCGGCATTCATGGCTGTCATCGGATAATCCCAGCCCCAGGTCTTGTCCCAGTTCCAGTTATCCCAAATCCAGTGCAGGGTGTTTTTCATATATCCGGCATGAATCAGCTGATTCATGGGCAGGATGCCGACAGCGCCCAGCACTGCCATGTGGTCTGAGGTAAAACGGATATCTTTATAGGTATCCACCGCGGTCTCGGCTGCCAGATACAGCTGTTTGTCGTTGTATGCCAGCGGAGATAATTTCTCTATCAGCACATCCCATTCGGGTACACGTTCCAACCCTGTACGTTCACGCCATGTTTGGGCAACTTGCATGGCGAAATGCCAGTACGAAAGTTCAAAAGGCGGATTGACAGTTTCGGCGGCGCGCAACGTTTCCTGTGCGGGAATAGCGCCTTTCAAAACATAACGGTCGTGCTCTTCCTCGTATGTGGCAAATGAATACATGAATTCGGCGGTTTCCTGTATCAGGCTATTGTATTTTTTCAGTAGTTCTTCCGATGGATTAGCCCGATAGAGCAATTCTGCCAGGTAGATGAGATGAGGCTGTTGCCAGATCAGGAAGCTGCCTACTTTAGAGGGGGCTTCCGTACCGCTGGGATCAGTCATTTTCATCCATCGTATGCCTTTGAAACCTTGTCTTTCCGCTATCTGGCGGGCTATGGGTTCCACGGTTTCATACCAGGATAAAGTGCGGTCCAGTAATTCGGGATGTCCCCATAAGGCGAATTGTGCCTGATGCCACCAGATCATTTCCAAATGGAATTTCCCGAACCAGGAGTTGTAAGTCAGTCCGGTTTCCTGTGGCGGGGTTGATCCGGCACATTGGATGGCGAGCAGATATTGGCTTAATACGACCCGGCGTTCCAATTCTTTGGCACGGACATCCGTACATTGTGAGAAGTCGGCGACAGCTCCCTGTGTCCAGTAATTTTGCCAATGTCCGGAAGAGGCTTGTTGTACTTCCGCAAAAGTCAGGATGGGAGAAGCGGACGCTTGCGGTGTGAATTGGCAGGTGAATGTAAATACACTGTCCGTTGGCGTGAGTACGAAATAGTTTGCACTTTTTTCACTTAGCTTCGCAGTGCCTTCCCAACTGATTGTTACATAATAGGTGGTTGCGTCGAGTGTTCTTTTTAACACGGCCGATTGTGCGTCTTCACTGACCAGGGTCGTGCTATGTTTATCATTCGCTTCCCAATTACAAGCATCGTCACAGTGACCGCCCGTGGGATAGGGGAAGTGGAACTTGATGCCGGCAGGTTGTCGGGCCGACAGGCGTGCGGCAATCATGTCACGCTCCGGATGGCAGACTGTCTGAATGTGGTAGGGAGTTTCTTTGAGGGTGAACCGGCTGTTGATGATACCGTTCCACATATCCAGTGATTGCTGTATGTTTTGCACATCCGAGGGACGTACTTCATTTTCTAATTCGAGTCCGATGATACCCAGATGCAGGCGGTGTGGGTTTACACGATACCAGTCGGATGCTTCCTTTGCTCTGCCGGGTTCTTTGGGTTGGGTGGCATATAGCTCTTTGTGCCCGTGGCCGAAGTCATACTCCACCAAGGCTTCCTCCGGTTTATAGTTTTCGGGATTTCCGAAGCTGTGCCATCCCCATTGGCTTTGTGTACCCAGTGGAACTCCGTTTTTATAGACTTCGGGAAAAGTCTGCAATCCTGTAGCATCTACCGTGTAGGCAAATTCTCCGTTTCCTACCGACAGGGAGGATAATGAATCCATGGCAGTTACTTCCGGATTATTGCGTGTTACCAGTGCATGGCGGTCTATGGCTTCCTCTTGGGGAGAGGTGCAAGCGGCCAATGCAAACATTGTCAGAGCATAAATGGTGTGTTTCATTGTATATAGCTAATTTAAAAAGATGGATAATTCTGTTGTTTATGCGATATGATTCTATTTGCCAAGTTGCAGGCAACCCATGATGAAAGGACCGGTAGCTTTGGCATCGTTGTCACGCATCTTTTCGCCAATGTAATATTCAAAGCTTCCGTCGCGGTAAGGAGTGCCGCCCAGTCCGCCTACTTGACAGCAACGGGTCAGCGTCAGAGTTCCGTCGGGGTTTTCGCGAAGCAATGTTTTCTTTAATCCGTTGAAGGCTTTTTCCGCGATGCTCCGGTATCGGGCGTCTATATATCCTTTGTTCACCGCTTTGGCATAAGCATACATACATTGGGTGGTTACGGATGCTTCGGGAAAATTACCTTCACGTTCGGGCTGGTCTATTACCTGATACCATAGCCCGTCTCTTTGATAGTTGGGCAGGCTTTCTGCCAAACCTTGAATCCAACTGATAAGCGAGGCACGTCCGGGGTGGTTGTCGGGAATATAGTCCAGTACATCTACCATGGCCATGAACCACCAGCCTATACTGCGTCCCCAGAAGTTAGGTGAAGTACCGTCTTGCGGATTTGCCCAACGTTGGGATTTGCTCTCGTCCCAGGCATGATGATATAATCCGGTTTCCGGTGAATAGGTATGTTTGTGGCAAAGTGTGAATTGTTTTACCGCTTCATTAATCAGATCAGGACGGTTGAATTCCGCTCCATAGCGGGCTAGGAAAGGAGAAGCCATATAAAGTCCGTCCAGCCACATCTGATGTTGATAGATCAATTTATGCCAGAAGCCACCTTCCAGCGTACGTGGTTGTCTTTTGAGTTGTTCTACCAGTAAGTCCATGGCTGCTTTATATTTTTCTTTGCCTGTTTCTTTATAGAGGTCGAACAGTACTTTTCCTGAATTGATGTAATCCAGGTTGTAAGTTGACATATCATAAAGGTGGATTTCTCCTTTTTCGTTAATCAAACTATCCGCCCATTCCTCAACATACGTAAAGTAACGTTTGTCACCGGTATTTTTCCACATATCCAGCATGGCGCAACAGCCTACTCCTTGTGAATACCCGAAAAAGAGCCGTTTGCCATGATCCAGCTGATAAGCTTTGGGAAAGCGGAGCATCTCAGAGTCGGCAAAGCGCCGGGCATACGAGTCGGAAGATATGCCGGGAAGGGTTGTGGGAACTGTAGGGAGAGGGGCTACACATACTTCTCCACTGTACGGAATTGCTTTTTGGGCTTGGAGAGACATGGGAGCCATGCAGGCAGTCAATAAACAGATGTAACAGTAATTTTTCATGGTATTTCCTGTCGTTTTTATAGTCTTTGAATGATTTACATTTTTTGCTGATGTAAAAATAGGCTAATTAACGCTATAAGTCCATGAATAATTGTTCATTTAGATGGAAAATCTATCGGTTGAGTCTCTTTTTTAAGGAATATGTGTCAATAAAGAACGAATTTGTGGAAAAAATGGTAAGACAGAGAAAAACTGTTCACCCATCTGTCATCTAGAAGGAAATAAGGAATGACAAATGGATGAACTTGATGAGAAAATCAGTTGTGTACCAGTGTTCCTATATTTTCACCGGTCATTACTTTTTTCAGGTTACCTACTGTGTCCATGTCGAAAACGATAATGGGCAGGTTGTTTTCCTTGCACATGCAGGTTGCTGTAAGATCCATTACTTTCAAACCGCGCTTCAATACCTCATCGTAGGTGATATCGTCAAATTTCGTAGCAGTGGGGTCTTTTTCCGGATCAGCTGTATAAATGCCGTCCACGCGTGTTCCTTTCAACATCACATCGGCTTCTATCTCGATACCACGCAGGGAAGACCCGGTATCGGTAGTAAAAAACGGATTGCCTGTTCCGGCAGACATAATCACAACTTCTCCGTTTTCCATTGCTTCAATCGCTTTCCATTTGTTGTAAAACTCACCGATGGGTTCCATGCGGATAGCTGTCAATACACGTGCCTTGACTCCGGCCGCTCCCAATGCGGAACTCAATCCCAAGCTGTTGATAACGGTTGCCAACATCCCCATTTGGTCACCTTTTACACGGTCAAAACCTTTGGAAGCTCCGCTCAGCCCCCGGAAGATGTTTCCACCACCGATTACAATACCTATTTGTACGCCAAGGTCGTGTATTTCCTTGATTTGTTGCGCATATTCACCCAGACGTTTTTCGTCTATACCATATTGCTTTTCGCCCATCAGGCTTTCGCCGCTCAGCTTCAGTAGAATTCTTTTAAATCTTGCCATATTGGTTTGTCTTTTAGTTTTTTGCAAAGATAAAAATATTAATCTTTTTTACTTGTTTTATATCCTAAAATATTTCTTCCCATGACTCCTTGCATTACTCCGCGAAGTAGAAGATAGGTAATGAATGCCATCCATAAAGCGTGATTGCCCATTGCCCCCCGGAAACCATAGTAAATAAGAAAGAAACTGACAGAGGCTACTATCATGGCTTTCAGCATCAGATGGGTGGCTGTCGCACCGATGAATATTCCATCGAACAAAAAAGCAGAGAAGCCTGCCAAAGGAATGGCAAGTACCCAATAAAAATAACTTTCGGAAGCATGAATGACAGTTGTTTCGTCAGTCAGTAATCCGAGAAAGGATTGTCCCCCTATACTATATAATAAGGTGAAAGCAAGCGATAATCCTACTCCCCAGCCGAATAGTTGGCGAACCGTCGTGTGGAGTGCTTTCTGATTATTGGCTCCGATATATCTTCCTGCCAATGCTTCTCCGGCGTATGCGAAGCCGTCCATAATGTAGGAGAATAAAGTGAATAATTGCATAAGTAATGTATTGACCGCCAACACCACTTCTCCTTGTGCCGCACCAGCCGAGGTGAAAAAGACAGTAACCGCCACCAGGCAGATGGTACGGAAAAAGATATCCCTGTTTACTTGGAAGAAACGGTACATGGCCTGTTTGTCAAAGAAGGAATGCCATTCTATGCGTTTCCGCAGGGTGCTGTAGTAGCGTAACCACAACAAATATGCCATGACTAGCCCGGCATATTGTGCAGTTAACGTTCCGATGGCGACACCTTCTATTTTCATTCCTAATCCATATACAAGAAGAAGACTGACCGCAATGTTCACTATATTTTGTGTGATGGCTATATACATGGGGAAACGGGAATTTTGCATACCGATATACCAGCCGGCAAAACTGTAAAGCCCTAATACAGCCGGTGCTCCCCAAATACAGATATAGAAATAGAGGGACGCCAGATGTTCTACTTCTTCAGTCGTTTGGATAAAGGTGAAGGCGGTTCTTTCTATAGGATATTGCAAGGCTAGCAAAGTAAATGCAATGAATAATCCTACTCCGACGGAACGGAGTAGTAACCGGGTGACTTCATTCAGGTCGTGCCTGCCGTATGCTTGTGAAGTCATGCCGCTGGTTCCCATACGCAGAAAACCGAAAATCCAGTAGATGATGTTGAAAAGCATTCCGCCTACAGCTATCGCTCCGATGTAGGCGGCAGAGCCCAAATGACCTACAATAGTAACATCAATCAAGCCCAACAGAGGAACTGTAATGTTTGAAACGATAGAAGGGATGGCTATTTGAAGTATTTTTTTGTTTCCGTTATTAAGTTGAATCATGAGTGTAGATTGATAGAGATGGATACAAAGGTACTCTCTTTCTCATAAATAACCAATGAAAATTTAAATTTGAATTGAAAATAGTTGTTGTTTAAGATGATATATCATTGGAATATAGATATATTTGCGGTTATTAAAATGATCAAAACAGGAGAATTATGAAAGAGAATTTTCAAATCCATATTTGGTTGGGCTTATTGTTATGTCTGTTAGGCATGTCATGTTCGGATGATACTCCGGCTAAAGGAGATGACCCGGGAAATGGTAACACGGAGTTGGAAGTCAATGAGTGGATAGAGAGTGTCATGCGCAGTGATTATTTGTGGAATAACGACATTCCTGCTCAAAATAAGTTGGATTTCTCTGCTGATCCCCAAACATTCTTTAGATCTATGCTCAGTTTGAAAGATGGAAAGACGAGAAACGGAAAGCATCTTTATTATTATTCTTATATGGAGAAGAATAAAGATTATAAAGCACGTACCAGCATTGATGCGGATGATACTTATGGTATGGAGTTTACTTTATTTAATGTTGTAAACGATAGTCGCGCCTGCTCCGGCGGGCTTTTGGGACAGGGCTGCCTGTGCGATTCCTTCCGGAACCGAAAGCTGCTGGAATACCATCTGGAAACCGCAGCTTTGAAAAATGACCTGTCCACACAGGAGGCACTGCTCCTACTGGCCCTGCGACAGTTGGAGCGTCCCTGTACCCGGCGGGAGCTGGCGGACTTCACGGGGTTGTCTCGCGGCACACTCACGCTCTCCTTGCAGCGCCTGGGCGGAAAAGGCCTGATTGAGACAGAGACTCCCTCCGACGCAGACGAGCGCTGTCCGGTACTCACGGCGGAAAGCGCGTCGGTTCTGCGGGATCTAGAAATCGCATTGGCAGACTGGCAGGCAATCCGCCTGGATGGCTTTACCCAGGAGGAATGTGTTCAGTATCACGCCATGATGGAACGTATTAACGGAAACATCCAGAACTTTCTCCAATAAAGAAAGCCCCCGCCCGTGCGCCTCTATGGAAAACGCGCAGGGCGGGGATTTCTTAAATCGGCGCATCGGCTGCAGACTCCCGTCTGAGCAGCCGGTAAACCTGGAAAAACACCACTACAATAAAGATGACAAACACCACTGTTGCGCGAATGCTGCCGATCATTGCAC
>OGXQ01002138.1_pt1 | contig 13962 bp, 14 predicted proteins | sample 1576291 | NCBI WGS metagenome assembly OGXQ01 (sample SAMEA3541575, study PRJEB24748) | human gut metagenome | biome: human gut; feature: human-associated habitat; material: faeces | place: China | collected 2012 | reverse complement strand
CTTGTCCATAAGCTCGTGGTTGATCTCCACGCCGAGGCCCGGCTTCTGGGGCACGGCGATGTAGCCGTCCTTATCCACCACCAGAGGCTCCGTGAGCATCATGTCACGCACCTCGTAGGGCCAATAGGGGGGATCGTAGCAGTACTCGATGAAGGGGCAGTTGCTGACGGCGCCCGCCATATGCAGGGCGGCGGCCATACCCATGCCGTGAGTCCAGGTGTGGGGGGTGTAGATCTTGTTCTCCGCCTCCGCCATGGCCGCTACCTTCCGGTTCTGCACGAAGCCGCCGGAGAGCACCACGTCCATCTGATAGATGTCGAAGCAGTTGTGCTTGATGAGGTCACGGTACTCGTGGACCTGAGCGTTCAGCTCGCCGCCGGCCACATGGAGGGTGGTGCGCTTGCGCAGCTCTGCCAGACCCTCGAAGTCGTAGCCGTACAGCGGCTCCTCGATCCACTCGATGCCGATCTCTTCGAAGGCACGGCACACGTTCAGGGCCTTCTTCAGATCCCACTTGGCCACGGACCGCTTGCCGGTGAAGAACCAGCCCTGATTGGCGTCCACGGCGATCTTCAGCTTGTCGCCTACCCGCTTTTTGATCTCGGCGATGATACGGACGTCCTCGAAGGGATCGTCGTGGTGAGCACGGAGCTTCATCATCTTGAAGCCCTCGGCAATATACCGCTCAGCGTCCTCCACACGCTCCTCCACGGACTTCAGGGAGCCGGTGCTGGCGTAGGCCAGAACCTTGTCCTGCACGCCGCCCAGCATCTTGTAGATGGGGAGGTTGGCGTATTTGCCCAGTGCATCCCACACGGCTACCTCCACGCACCAGGGGCGGTAGGCGTACAGGGAGGCGTTGACGAGGCCGGTGTTGATGGCCTCCACCTGCGTGATCTCCTTGCCGATGACCAGCGGGCGGATGTGGGTGTCCCAGATACCCGCCAGCAGCTGGGAGGAGTCGCAGGCGGCACCGTAGCCGTGGATACCGTCATCGGTGATGATCTCAGCGATGGTAACGAACAGCTTGGTCTCCGGATTGCCGGGGTTCCAGGTGGAGGGGAAGGGATGGGGCAGGGGGACTTCCACCACCTGCAGCTTCGCGTCGATAATTTTCACGGTTATATCCTCCTATTCGTGTCCAAAATTTGGATGGGATCAGGCGGCATCCTGAGAGGCCTTGGCATCCTTGCCACGGCCCACGTGCTTGTTCAGCAGGAAGGACACCAGGCAGATGAGCACCAGCGTGATGGCAAGTCCCACGAAGGCACCGCCTTTCATCAGGCCGCTGACGATATAGCCAACCAGAGACGATCCGGCAACCGTCAGGGCATAGGGCAGCTGCGTGCGCACGTGGTCGATGTGGTCGCAGGAGGAGCCCATGGAGGACATGACGGTGGTGTCGGAGATGGGGGAGCAGTGGTCGCCGAAGATACCGCCGGACAGCACCACACCGATGGCCATGCCTACGGGGGCGCCGATGGAGATGGCCAGGGACACGGCGATGGGGATGAAGATGGCGAATACGCTCCAGGAGCTGCCGGTGGAGAAGGAGGTCAGGCAGGCAGCGATGAAGATGATAGCGCACATAGAGGTGGGGGTCAGGAAGCTCTCGCAGGTGCTGACGATCCAAGTGGAAGTGCCGCAGGCGGAGCAGATGCTGCCGATGCCCCAGGCCAGCATGAGGATCATCAGGACCTCCATCATGCCCGTGCAGCCCTCGATGAAGGTGCTCAGGGCCTTCTTGAAGTTCCAGACCTTGGTGATCATGCCCATGATGATGGCGGCGATGGAAGCCAGAATGAAGGCGGTATCCAGCGCCCGCAGGGAGCTGCCGTTGGCCAGCGCACCAAAGATGCCATTGGTCTTGATGTCACCGGTGTAGAACAGGCCCACGAAGATGAACACCAGCAGCACGATGACGGGAACCAGCATATTCCAGATGGAGGGCTTGGCACCTTCCGGAAGCTCCTCCTGCTCGACCTCACGGCGGATCTCGGCGCCGTCACGGAACAGCTTGCCGGTGAGCAGCGCACGGTCCTCGGCCTTCTTCATGGGGCCGTAGTCCCAGCCGGTGACGGCGATGATGAGCACCATGAGGATGGAGCCGATGGTGTAGTACTGATAGGGGATACCGGCCACGAAGTCTGTCTGAGGATTGCCGGTATAGCCGGTGGAGGTGTAGAAGGTGGCGATGAGGCCGATGATGTAAGCGCCCCAGGCGGAGATGGGGAACAGAGTGGGGACGGCCGCCGTGGTGGAGTCCACGATGTAGGCCAGCTTCTCACGGGAAACCTTTACCTTATCGGTAAAGCTGCGGCAGATGGGGCCTACCAGCACGGGGTTGGTGGAATCGGAGAACCAGACGAACACGCCGCCCAGCCAAGTCAGCACCTGAGCGCCCCGGCGGGTCTTGCCGGCGCCGCGGCTGACGGCATTGGCGAAGGCTTGGGCACCTCCGTTCTTTTCCAGCAGCAGCGACAAACCGCCGCAGAAGGTGGTCAGCGCCAGGATGCGCTGGTGGTCGGTATCCTCGAAGCCGGGGAGGATGTAATCGAAGAAGGTGCTGTAAAAGCCCTCCCACAGATTACCGCCGCACAGCATCACGGCACCGACGAACACGGCAATGAACAGGGACAGCACGACCTGGCGTGTGATGACCGCCAGGACAATGGCCAGCAGAGGGGGAACGATGGCCAATAGGGTAGGTGAAAACTCCATATGTCGTCCTTTCCTCACTCGAAGAGTGAAACATAAATTCTGCGGTCCGTGGACCGTCTGCCCATAGTAATAGCAAGTGACGTGCCAGTCTGAGAAACGGCGGTTTTTCGGGGATTTTGGGGGACGGTAAAAGAGATGTGCAGCATTTTGTCAAAATTATTTGATTTCATATCCGGATACTGGCGTTTTCTGTCAAGAGAATTTGACAAGTCCGGAGAAATATGAAGAATTTGTAAAAATTTGATGTGTGGGGGAGAGGAGGCTTGTCCTGAGGGCAGATGTAGGGCAGTTCGTTCTTCTTTTGTCTCCGACGGTGATTTTCTTCCAATAGGCCCTTCTGCATAAGGAACGTGTCTCCGGACTTCCTTTACCTTCAAGAGCCTTGCTTGTTATGGGATGTAGTGGGAATCGACTCAGCAACAGACCCGCTGCCGCTCCCGTTCAGGCGAAGGGGGCGTGTGCGTCTACCGGCTTGGGGATACGGATTCCTACGACCAGTCTGCGCCTAATGCTCACCGTCGTGTCATCCGGTTTCTTGTTGCGTCATTGCCAAGCCAGTGCGCACACTGGCTGTGGCGATCCGTCCCCCACGGTAGAGCAGCAAGCTTCTTCAACCACCCAATAAAGCGGCAGCGTGAGTAGGAGAAAGGCGATTCCCTGTTTTGGCGGGATTTAGGAAGTAACTCTTGCACAGAAAAGAGGAAGTCTTGAAACCTAAGGTTTCAAGCGGCATTCTTTGGTAACTTTCTGCTGCTATTGGCAGAAAGTTACCCGCCGGAGGCAAAAAGAAAAAGCCACCCGCCGGAGGCAAAATACGACACATTTGCAAAGCGGCCTTGTAATGACGGAAGCATCCGTCATCGCCACGGCAGGGGCTTCCCCTTGATTCCGGTGGTGGGGTCTGGTATAATATTCGGGACTTTTCCCCGGCGGAGAGGTCAGAAAGCGAGTGATACCATATGCCTTTTCAGAAAATGACCATCGATGATATTCCGGTGATCGCCCCATATTTCCGCTTTGTCACCACCAACACCTGCGACTTTACCGTGGGCGGGATGTTCATGTGGCGGGACTACTTCCACATGGCGTGGCAGGTGGAGGACGGCGTTCTGTACTCCACCCTCACCGGTGAGGACGGAAATCTCTATTACAACCTGCCATTGGGGGAGGACATCCCCGCCGGACTGCGGCAGTGCCTGGCCCGCCATCCGGAGCGGCCGGTGCGGTTCTGCACCATCCCGGAGGCGGATCTGCCCCTGTTCCGGGAGCTGCCGGGCCGGGTGGAGATCACGGAGGAGGAGAATTTTGCCGACTACCTGTACTCCGCTGAGGAGATGATCCAGCTGTCCGGCAAGAAGTTCAGCGGCCAGCGCAACCACATCAGCCGTTTCCTCCGTACCTGCCAGAGCTGGAGCTTCGAGCCGCTGGACAGCACCGACGCAGCGGAGGTGGAGGCCTTTTTCCACACCCTGAACAAAAAACTCAACTACGCCCCCGGAGAGGCGGCGGAGGAAAACCATAAGGTGCAGGAGGTGCTGGAGCATCTGGATCAGTACGGCTTGGTGGGCGGCGTCCTCCGGGCCGACGGGGCCATCGTGGGCTTCACGCTGGGGGAGGTGCTGCGGGACACCCTGTATATCCACATTGAGAAGGCGGATCGGGACTACCCCGGCGCCTATCAGATGCTGTGCCGCCAGTTCTGCACCGCCTATGCCGACGGTCTTGCGTATGTGAACCGGGAGGAGGACATGGGGGATCTGGGCCTGCGGAAGGCCAAGCGGGATCTGCACCCGGTGACGCAGCTGAAGAAGTACACCGTGGAGGTGTGGTGACTGTTCCCCTCCTACGGACAAAACGGTTGCGCCGTGCCGCAGAATGAAGTATAATCAAAAAGAGTTCCATGAAAAAATGACAGGAGGCCTTTCTCATGCAAAAACTGGAGAAGCAATTTCACATCCACTGTGTGGAGGGCGACGTGGGCCGGTATGTGATCCTGCCCGGTGACCCCGGCCGCTGCGAAAAAATCGCCGCCCTGTTTGACAACGCACACTTCGTGGCCCAGAATCGGGAGTACACCATCTACACCGGCACCCTGCTGGGGGAGAAGGTCTCCGTCTGTTCCACCGGCATCGGCGGCCCCTCGGCCGCCATCGCCATGGAGGAGCTGCACAATATCGGCGCCGACACCTTTATCCGGGTGGGTACCTGCGGCGGCATCGATCTGGATGTCCGCTCCGGCGACGTGGTGGTGGCCACCGGCGCCATCCGCTTCGAGCACACCAGCCGGGAGTATGCGCCCATCGAGTACCCCGCCGTGGCCAACTTTGAGGTGACCACAGCGCTGGTGGAGGCGTCCCGTGCGCTGGGCAAGCGGACGCAGGTGGGCGTGGTGCAGTGCAAGGATGCCTTCTACGGCCAGCACAGCCCCGCTAAGATGCCGGTGTCCTATGAGCTGCTGAACAAGTGGGAGGCGTGGAAGCGTCTGGGCGTCAAGGCCAGCGAGATGGAGTCCGCTGCCCTGTTCGTGGTGGCGGATGCGCTGGGCTGCCGCTGCGGCTCCTGCTTCCATGTGATCTGGAATCAGGAGCGGGAGGCCGCCGGTCTGGATCAGGACATGAGCGAGGACACCACCTCCGCCGTGCAGGTGGGCGTGGAGGCCCTGAAGCGCCTCATCGCCGCCGATCGGTTCCAGAAGGAGCAGTAAGGGGACAAGGGCATAAAACTCCCTGTGGGGCTGGCGGAGCAAGGGGGGCATCGAGATGTGGAAGCAAAATAAATCCTTATTCTCCTATTTCCGGCTCATGGGCTTAGTGATGCTAATCGTGGGCATCGGCCTGATTGCCGACGGGATTGGCAACTATGTTGATCAATCCCGTCAGAAGGACTGGATCACTACATCGGCCACGGTCACAGATGTCTCCAGCGAGGTAGTCAGCTCTTCGCCCGGAAGGCATGGTAGCAACAGCAGTACCTACTACATTATGGCGTATGAGTATGCCGTGGACGGAGAAACCTATACGGGCCGCACAGGGCGTATGTCATCGCCCCGTCTGATTGGTACTGTCATTACTGTGAAATATAACCCAGAAGTGCCGGAAGAGAATACGGCGATTCTCTCTCCCAATACCCACAATCTGCTGGTCCTTTTGATTTTGGGAACGGCCATCGCAGTGGTGGGCTTTTTCCTCTCTGGGGTGCTGGAGCTACTTCGCAGCCTTCTGCGAAGGACGCACACAGAGGAGCTGAAGAAATCGGTTCCGGAGACAGACACGGGATTTGATTCAACGGCCATTGCAAAAATCCCGGCGAAGCAGTGGGTCCCCCGACTTGCGGCTTGGCTTCTTGCGTTCGTCGCCCTCGTCCTTTTCGTGAAATTCTTCCTCACGTCGGGAACTTCGGACTTGGATAAGTTCCGCAAGGCCGCAGCGGCAGCCGGCTATACTGCCGTGGACTCTACGGAGGATATCCGCCAGAGCTGGGGCATCGGTTCCATGCTGATCCGCTCTGTTTCCGTGCATGAGGACTCTCTGCGGTTGGACTACTGCAGGCTGGATTCCGCAGATGCCTGCTACCGTTTCTATGCCGCTGCGACCCTCCCCATCACCGGTGAGGTGACGGAGAGCAATACCTTTACTGGTCAGGTCTATGCCGTGGACAGCCCCACGAATTTCGCAGCAAAAATCCGCAGTGGACAGATAATGCTCTATGTGTATACCACGCAGGAGGGCAAGGCCGATGTGCTTGCGTTTCTGGAAGCTGCGGGCTGGTGGAGCGAATAAGAGGGCGAAAATCCCATATACGGGATGCCAAGGGAATAAAGAACAAGGCTGGCAGGTCATTGACCTGCCAGCCTGATACTTTCGGCGTTGATGGATACTTGCTGCGCCCGATGGCACCTCGTTATACACGCAGAGAATTTTCCGCATTGGAAAGGGGCCTCTTACGTCTCCTCGAAGAGGCTGGCCTGATAGGGCAGGGGGGAGCGCCCGATCTGACGGAACTGGGCGGCGTTTTCCTCCGCCAGTGCGTCACAAATGGCCATTTTTCGGATGATATTCTTCACGGTGCTGTCCAGCGTCGTCCCCTCCCGATAGTCGGCGGGGAAGATGAAGTCCACCCGGCCCTTGCTCAGCAGATCCTCCACCCCCTGACGGTTCTCCTCCTGATACACGGCGATGGCCTGCCCGCCGTAGGCCCGCATCATCTTCATGCACGGCACGTCCGACAGGCCGTCCCCCACATAGATCATGTTGGTGAAGGGGATGCGCTTGCTGTCGTCGGGCATGGAGTCATTGAGGGTCTTGTCGTCGGACACATCCAGCACGCCCTTATTGATGCGGTAGACGAACTGGGTCTTGTTGGTGAAATTCACGTCCAGCTTGGGCCAGCAGGCCAGCCCCTCCTCGTTGTAGAAGAACTCGCAGGCGTAGATCTCCCGGAACTCATGGGCGATGCCGCTGCCCTCGATGATCTCCCGCAGACCGGAGGAGATGACATAGTGTTCGATCTCCACCTCCAGTTGCCGACCGAAGTCATTGATGCGGCGGAACCACTCCCGCACGCCGGGAAAGAGCACCATGTCCCGTCCGCAGCGCACCAGAAAGTCCCGGTCCAGCCGCCGGTTCTGCTCCCGGCACTCATGGATCATGGTGTACATATAGGCCAGCAGGCCGTCCATGTGGTTGTCCCGGCCGAAGGAGTTGGCCTTCTGCCAGAACTGGGCCGGGGTATATCCCAGCGCCGGGATGAAGGTGTAATTCTCCATGTCCGTGGTACACAGGGTCTTGTCAAAATCGTACAACAGGGCGATGATGGGGCGGGCCATAGTGTCACTCCTTTGATGGGCTGGATAGCAGATAGCAAGCAGGGGCGGCTCACAGGAGCCGCCCCACGGTATTTAGTGTTCGCTGTTATAGTTGCGTCCGAACTTCAGATCGTCCAGATTGAAGTCCGCCGAGAAGGGGGACTCCGTCTTGGCAGGCTCCTCCGCCGGGGCCTCCTGCGGGGCGGGTTCTTCTGCCGGAGCCTCGGCTTCCTCTGCGGGAGCCTCCTCCACCGGTGCGGCGGGCTCCTCCGCAGCGTCTGCCGCGGGGACACGGCCCTCCTCCGGGGCGGGCAGGGTCACAGGCTGCCCCTCCTCCACCTCTGCCTCCGGCAGAGAACGCAGGAAGCTCACCTGTTGGGCGCAGAGGTCTGCGCTGCGGCGCAGGAAATCGGACAGGCTGGCCTGAGCCATGGTCAGCTTGTGCTGGGCCTGCGCCACCTGCTGCTCCAGCTGGGCCACCTGCCGGTTGGCCTCCTCCTGGGCGTCCGAGAGCATCTTGTCCCGCTGGGCCTGTGCGTCGGAGACCATCTGGGCCGCCATCCGCTGGGCCGACAGCAGGGTGGAGCGCATGGCGTCCTCGGTGGCCCGATACTCCTCCACCTTCTCCGCCAGCACCTTCAGCTTGGCCTTCAGGGCGGCGTTGTCCTTATACAGGGCCGTATAATCCTCCGTCAGCGCATCCAGAAACTCGTCCACGGCGGCCATGCCGTAGCCGTTGTTGAAGCCGGATGCCTTGGGGAACGTCTTTTCGGAAACTTCCTGCGGTGTAAACATGATCTATCCCTCCGATTTACATCTCTATCCGGCCCTTACAGGTACAGGCCGTTGTTCTCCAGCTCGTCGATCAGGTCGCCCATGAGATCCACGGAATAGGGCGTGATGATATAGGTATTGGTGGAGACCTTCTTGATCTTCCCGTCACCGGCGTAGGCCACACCGGAGAGGAAATCCACCAGCCGCCGGGCCACATCCTTGTTGGTACCCTCCAGATTCAGCACCACCGTGCGCTTTTCCCGCAGATGGTCAGCGATCTCCGAGGCGTTTTCAAAGCGCTCCGGCTTTACCAGCACCACCTTCAGCTGGGTGGTGGCGTGGATGTTCACCACCTTGTTGCGCCGCTCCTCCGCAGGGACCTCCTTGCGGCGGGAGGACTCACGGGGTTCACGGGGCTCACGGGGTTCGAAGTAGGTCGGCTCGCTGTCACGGCCCACATCCTCCTCGTAATCGTCATCCTCATCGTCATAGGGATGAATGATCTTCTTAAATTCGTCCATCAGGCTCATGGAAAGACCCTCCTGTTTCTTTATTTGGTATAATCCCTGGCACCGAAAATAGCAGTCCCCACCCGGACCATATTGCTGCCGGCCCGGATGGCATCGGCAAAGTCGCCGCTCATGCCCATGGAGATGTATTCTAATTCATTATCGTATATTTTCCCGTTTATGTCAACATAAAGACGGTGCATTTTCTCGAAATATACCAGATTGCCGTGGGGGACCGTCTCCACCGGCGGGATGGTCATCAGTCCCCGGACCCGGACATGGGGCAGCTCACGGGCCAGAACGGCCGCCGCCTCCGTCTCCTCCGGGGCAAAGCCGCTCTTGGCCTCCTCGCCGCCGATGTTCACCTCCAGCAGGATATCCTGCACCAGCTGCTGCCGGGCAGCCTCCTTCTCCACCTCCCGCAGCAGGGCCTCGGAGCCGATGGATTGGATGAGAGCGGCCTTGCCCACCACCTGCCGCACCTTGTTGCGCTGCAGATGGCCGATGAAGTGCAGGGGCGCTCCGTCATAGGCGTTCTGAGCCAGCTTGGCGGTCATCTCCTGCACCCGGTTCTCCCCCAGAGCGTCCACTCCGGCGGCGATGGCCTCCTGACAGGCGGCGGCGTCGTTCATCTTGCTGGCGCCCACCAGAAAAATGTCCCGCTCGCTGCGGCCGCTTTCTCGGGCGGCCTCCGCCATCTCCCGCCGCACGGCGGCAATGTGTTCCGTAATGGTCATACAGATCTTTCCTTTCCCGATGGAATCTATTTATGTGGCTGCACTTATTGGCCGATGGCATCTGCTGGGCGGCTGCTACTGCACGATCTGTCCGCCGGAGAGCTTACTGGAGGTGACGATGACCTCGTCCCCCGGCCGCAGGACGGAAACGTCCTGACTCGGGCTGGCGGCCTGCACCAGACTGTATCCGTCGCCCTGATAGACCATGGACACCGGCTTGAAGCTGGCCACCTTGCCCACCACGCAGTAGACCCCCAGATGGTTGTCCTCGCTCATCCGCAGGGCGTTGGTGGGGATCCGCAGTCCCTCATAGGACCGCAGCACCAGCTGAGCCGCCTGATGGCGCAGCTGGGTGGTCTGGGCCAGATACTCCCGGCAGGTCAGCACCACCGCCTGCTTGCCGTCCTCGGCGGCACTGAGATAGGTGACCTGGGCGTCGATATCCTGCTGAGCACCCTTGGAAAACCGCAGGGTCAGCCAGTCACCCTTCTCCAGCTGCTGGGCCTGCTCCGCAGTGATCACGGCGGTGTAGTACCACTTCTCCCCGATGATGAGCTTTCCCAGAGAGCTGCCGCCGGTCTGGCCGGAGGGCAGTCCCTCCAGCTGGGAGGGGGTCACGGACTGCAAAAAATCCGGCGTCAGCAGGGATTCATAGCCGTCGCAGGCGGCGGAATAGGTGCCGGAGTGCTCTGCCGTCACCGTCCGGGCCCCGGAGAGGGAGCTCCGCAGAGCGGACAGCTCTCCTTGCACCGTGGCGATGTCCGCCTCGATCTCCTCGCCGGAGGAGTAGGTGTGGCTGCGCTTGAGGATGGCGGCCTTCAGCTGGGCCGTCTGGTCCGCCGCATCGTCGTAGTCGCCGCCGGAGAGGGAACGGCGGATGTTCAGCAGGCTCTCGGTGATGGAGCCGTCCAGCTTCAGGGTGGCGTCGGGGTTCAGATAGGAGGATAGGGCGAATTGCAGCTGCTGCAGCTGCAGCTCCTTGGTTTCGATCTGCTGCACGGTGTCCAGCGCATCGCTGCCGCTGTATACCGTGGCCACCGTCTGGCCCTTGCCCACCCGTTCGCCCTCGCTGACCTCATGGCGCACGGTGCCGCTTTCACCGGAGAGGACCTCCTCGTCCCGGACCAGCCAGCCGCTGACGTCGATGGTGTCCTCGGCAGAGCTCTGATAGACCAGCGTGGTGGTGAAGGGGTCCGTCAGGGCAAAATAGCCCTGTGCGGCGAAGTACAGCGCAATGGCCGCCAGCAGGGCGATGCTGAGAAAGCGGAAAACACGGGTGTTGTTCATGGCTCCTCCTTGGTGGAATGTTGGGACGCCTCACTCGTCCGACGGCAAGCAGGGCTCCTCCTGCAGCGAGACGGGGTGAATGGGAACGATGGTGGAAATAGCGTGCTTATAAATAATTTGTTGCTTGCCGTCGGTGTCCAGCACCACGGTGAAGCAGTCAAAGCCCGTCACCACGCCCCGCAGTTGAAAGCCGTTCATCAGAAAGATGGTCAGGGGAATGCTCTGCTTGCGGGCCTTAGTGAGGAAAATTTCCTGAAGGTTGTTGTTCTTTTGCATATCGTCTGCTCCTTTTCTCTGTTGGCGGACGATGTGCCGTCCGCTCTTGGGCTTATCGTAAGCCAAGAGCGGTGAGATATTCTGTCGCATTTTGCAGGCCTTGGGGAAAATTCGGCTCTTCTCCCCACAGGATCCAGTGGATGTCCGGGTTGCGCCGCAGCCATGTCAGCTGCCGCTTGGCATACTGCCGGGAGCGAAGCTTGACCTCTTCGACGGCCTCGGCCACGGTGCAGCGGCCGTCTGCCGCCGCCAGAAACTGCTTGTAGCCGATGGCCTGCCACGCCGTAGCGGTGGGAGGCAGTCCCGCTGCCAGCAGGGCCTGCACCTCCTCCAGCAGTCCCTGCCGCACCATCTCATCCACCCGCAGGTCGATGCGGCGGCGCAGCTGCGCCCGATCCTGAAAGCTCAGACCGATGTAGGCGGCCCGGTAGCGGGGCGGCTGCTGCCGGGTACGACGGTCGTGCTGGGTGATGGTCTCGCCGGTCTCATACCACACCTCCAGCGCCCGGAGGATGCGTTTTTCGTCGCTGGGATGGAGCCTTGCGGCGCTGTCTGGGTCGATGGCCCGCAATTCCGCCAGCAGCGGGCCGACGCCCTCCTGCTCCAGCCGCTGCTGCAAACGCTGCCGGGTCTCGCCGTCGGCGCTTCCGGCGGCAAAGTCCGTGCCACGGATCAGGGACTCCAGATACAGTCCCGTGCCGCCCACCAGAATAGGGCGGCGGCCCCGGCGGAGGATATCCTGCACACAGATATCGGCCTCCGATACGAACCGGGCCACGGACCAGCTCTCGGCGGAATCGGCCACGCCCACCATGTGGTGGGGGATGCCCTCCATCTCCTCCGGCGTGGGGGCGGCGGTGCCGATGGCCATGCCCCGATAGATCTGCATGGAGTCCACGGACACCACCTCACCGCCGAAGCGGCGGGCCAGCGCCACGCCCATTTTTGTTTTTCCCGTGGCGGTGGGACCCACCACGCAGATGACCTGCGGGATCATAGAGGACTCCTTTCCCGATGGTTCTTTCTTTTTTGCCGCCGGCGGGCGCTTTCCCGGCTGCTGAGGAAAGTGGGTCGCCGGAGGCAAAGAAGCACTTACGCCCTTTTGAACATCTTCTCCATTTCGTACTTACTGAGCTTTACCGCCACCGGGCGGCCATGGGGGCAGTAGCGGATCTCACCGCTCTGCACCTTATCCGCCAGCGCCTGAAGCTCCGAGGGATCGGACCACATCCCCGCCTTGATCTTTTCTCAGGCTGGATACATAGGTCTTGATGTTCAGCTGAACATAATCATCACCCAGAGAATCGCTGAATACCTGTTTGAGGACATTTGCGCTGTCCAGGGCATTCTGGTTAGAGCCGGAGATGAAGTAATCAATGGTGACTGGGAAGGTGACGCCCAGAGCGGTCAGCTCCTCGATTGCCTGCTGTTTGTAAGCGGCTGCTTTTTCTGCATCCAAACGAACCATAGTCTCGCCGTTTGGCTCCGGCAGACCCATTTCCTGTCTAACCAGCTCGGTGTAATCGGTACCATCGGAGGTGTATACCAGACCCTTCATGGTGTAGAAGTTGTTCTCACAAGCCATTGGGTTGACGGCGTTGGTTCTCTTGTAGTATTCCTTCAAATCCAGACCGTACCACCAGGACAGACGGAAGGCTTCGTTTGCTGCCGCTGTATTCCAGTTTACGTCCTCGCTGCCGTCATCAAACAGTTTGTGGTAGTTCAGCTGGAACTGATAGCAGTATTTTGCCGGAACATCTGGAACCAGATAGTTATAGAACTCGTTGTCCGGGTTCTTTGCAATCGTATTGATCTGTGCTTCACCCAGACCAACATAGTCTACCTCTCCTGCTTGATACAGCTGGAAAGCCACATCGTTCGATTCAACCATCTTAACGGTGACGGTGTCGAACAGGGTGCAGTCGGTATCCCAGTACAGTGGGTTTTTGGTGTACACCTTTTCGTTGCCCTGGATGTAGGAGGTCATGGTGTAGCAGCCGTTGTACCACATATTTTCGTTGTTAATAGCTCTAAAGCCGTCCACGCCCACCTCATCAATCAGCTTCTGGGAAGCCGGATAGAGGGAAACGTAAGGAGCCAGTGTATCAAAGTATGGTTTTTTATCAATGCAGGTGTACACCAGTGTGTAGTCGTCCGGGGTGTCCAGTCCGACCATCTCGCGGAACTTGCTGCCTTCCCCTGCGGTCAGCGCATAGGCTTCCTCTTTGCTCAGGGTCTTGGTGTACTCGTAGTATTCATTTGCACCCTCAATCATCTCCAAAGGCATTGAGGTGTTGGTGGAATCGTTTTTATGGAAGTTGAGAATCCATTCCAGACCGGTCGCAAAGTCCTGTGCGTTGCACTCAGCAACCTCTTCACCGTTGACGTTGACCCATTTAACGCCCTGTCTTACCTTAAAGGTCCAGGTATGACCCTCGTCCTCGGTTCCCCATTCCTCTGCAATGGCAGGAATCAGCTTGCCGCTTGTATCAATCTCCAGCAGACCATCCATCAGGCTGCTCAAGCCCTCAAAGTCCTCGCCCTTCTGGGTGTACAGAATGTTAAAACCGGAAATCTCCTTGCTGGCTACCTTTGGGATAACCAAATCTTTGATCTGTTCTCCCTTTTTCTCTTCTTTTGCCTCTTCCTTCTTGCCCTCTTCAGATTGCTCTGTCTTCTGGGTGGAAGTTTCCGCATTTTCCTTTTCTTCGGTAGCTGTGCCGCCGCCGCAACCGGTCAGAAGTAAGGAAGCTGTCAAAGCGAAAGCCAACAATCTTGATACTACTTTTTTCATACCTGCTCCTCCTTATTTTTCATCGCAAAACTACATCCCGTAAGCGCACGAGTTCTTCTT
>OGXQ01002137.1_pt1 | contig 13970 bp, 14 predicted proteins | sample 1576291 | NCBI WGS metagenome assembly OGXQ01 (sample SAMEA3541575, study PRJEB24748) | human gut metagenome | biome: human gut; feature: human-associated habitat; material: faeces | place: China | collected 2012 | reverse complement strand
GCCTGCCGTTATCTGTTTTCTTTGGATTGGCCACATAGTCGATGATGTCACTGATTGCCCGACTCTCTGTGCGGCCTTTGCCGACATGAAGCGGCATGATTCTTGTAGTTGCCATAATAAAGTGTGCCTCCTCTCAAAAAAAGCGGCCTGACATAGCAGACCACTCTTATAAGTAACTGTTTTAAATTAATTTTTCTCAATACGTAGAATCCAAAAGGTAGAAATTATATCCTACTATTTGCAAAATACAGAAAATCCAATCTCTTTCATTTTATTCATGAAAGCTTCTTTAAACCCATTAACCTTATATGCATCAACTACAACAATAAGATTTTTTCTTGCTCGTGAGCATCCTACATAAAATAATTTATAAGCGGTTAATATACCCTCCATCTTCGTAATTTTGAAAATCTTCTTTGCATTTCCAACATTTTGCTTGGCTAAATATGATATAAAATCATCTTTACACAATGCATCAAATAATATATTCCCTTGATATTTTTCTAAAACTTCATTACTATATCTAACCAAAATCGCTTTATTCTTTTCACTTTTATTATGTGTTTCCGCTGTAAGCTCACTAATTTTCATTCCAAGCTCTGCTTCTACTTTTTCTATCATCCTATTATATGAATAGAACAATGTTTCAAATTGAGGAAGAGAAAATTCCAAATTTGACCACAGCTCAAAAAATGGGTACATTCGTACATTCGGAGTACTATTGTTATCTGAAGCCATAAAAATTACAGAAGAGTGACTTTCACCCTTTACACCATGCTGGGTTGATATATGAGGCATATTTAAATATCTCGCTAGATTTTTAACTTCTATAATCTTGATATCTAATACACTCTGGTATTCCGTACTTTCTTCAAAATCATTTTTTACTGCTTCTGGTATAAAACCATTAGCAAACAAACACTCTACTATATCTCGAATTAGGCATCCCTCTTTTTCATATTCAGCTTGAATCTTATCAAATTTACTCTTTATCCTTTGCTTATCCGTATGCTTTTTTATTTTGAATTGCGACGAATCAAAATATTTACTCTCTTTCTTACAAAGCGAAATGACCATACCATAGTTTTCATTTGCATAAAAACTCATTATGTTATTTAACAAAAACAGAAATTTCATCAATATATCTGGATTATCACTTGACATATCTGACAAAATATCCGTTGGCGAATACTTTCTGCCAAATGAATATTTCTCCATATTTTCATATGCATTATATAGATTTTGGGCTCCAATTTCCTGGTATTTTTCCTTATTCATTAAGTATAATGTTAGTATTTCCGGAAACTCCTTTTGTAACTCATAAATACACTCTTGTGTATTAGAAGAAATAATCACTTGTGGCATTATATCTGGAACAACATCAATATTGTTTTCTGTGGAATACTGTTTAAATGAAGCATCATTGTAAATATTGTTTAAAATAGATACAATTTTCCCTATAGAACGAAAGTTAGTTCCAAGCTGATCGGAAGTATCAAACTTTTTCAGTCTTTCTTCAAATGAACCATCATAATTTTTATATATCTGTTGCATCCGATCTCCAAATAGATATATCTGAATATTCTCTCTATTTTCTACTGCATCATAAAAAATATCAAGCACATAAGCCGACGTATCTTGATACTCATCGATAAAAATATAGTTATATTTATCTCCAATTTTTCTCAACAAAATCGGATATCTTTTTATTAATTTGTTTGCAAACATAAGTAAGTCATCATGAGATAATTTACCCGTATATAGAGAAGTGAACGGAGTTTCTCCATATGATAACTCAGATATATTCTCCTGCACGGCTTTCTCTGTTAATTCCCCATATTTTTCAATATAGTACTGATTGCTTTTCTTAATATTCTCATCGTTTGTAACATTCTTTATTCTATTCTTGATTTTTTCAGCATATATTTCCCAATATAAATCTAACACTTCTTTGTGCGAGTAGAATGGACTAATAAAATCATTAATATAAGAATGAATGGTGCTTACCGTAATATTAGCACCTTCCAAATTTTTCTTAAGTTCATCTGCCGCTCGATTAGTATATGTGATACACAAAATTCTACTTTCAGGATTATTAAGACAAATACTCTTTAGCTCATTGCGTATATATGTGGTCTTTCCGCTTCCTGCTGGAGCATTTATTAAATGTTTGTTGTTTTTTATTTTGCCAGCCATAATAACCCCTTCTCTATGTAGTCTGGAAGCATTTTTTTCTCATTTCCACTCAAAATCACAGAGTACATAAAATCTGTTTTATTATTAGATGTTGCTTCTACAATTCTATGAATAGAGTATTCACTATCTTCTTCATTTTCTTTATTGTTAGGTATAGAAAAAGTTAGATTATTAATCTTTCTTTTTTCTTTCCACTCACTTCTTTTTATCGCATGAAACACATCTACTTTTAATAATTTATTCAGCATAGCTTCCTCTAAAGTTCGCGCAGTACTTTTCTCATCCTGAAAAGTAAGATATACTAACCCATTATACAACACACTTTCCCCTTTAACTTGAAAATCATATAATTCTTTAATAGTAGGAGAATAATCTTTTTCTCTATCAGCATGAACCAATCGGTAACAATAATTTATCGTTGCATTTGTACTCTTGGAATCTTCCCTTTTTACTTCTTCCATACTCATAGCATCTTTATTATAGTCCAAATCAGTTATTATCAGAGTCTTCATTTTAAGCATTTTAAGTATTGGTAGATAATTATGAGCATATGCACCACCAACTTGAATAAATGCTATATAGCTGTCAGCTAAAGCTGAAAATTCTGGCAATTTGATTAATTTTCTAATATATAATCGTTCCGAATCGCCTTCGTATAGTATAACTCTATCTGCAAAAATCAACTCAGAATATCCTATTTCAAAAAACCAATCAAAGAAGTTCTCTAAAAGAAATTGAGATTCTTCCTCAATATTCGTAACCTTTATTCCTTTTATTGAATTTCTAAATTTGCTCAAATTAAATAATTCACTCTTTGATCTTCCAGTTTGTCGAATTACTCTAAGACTATCGAGACCAACCATTCTTGCAATTTCATTAGAATGCGTTGTGATAAGACCTTGTATTTTTTTATCCATATAATATCTTTTGAGAAATCTAATAAATACATTTTGCATTTGAGGATGCATATGCGATTCAGGTTCCTCTATAAAAAATACATTCACTTTATTACTCTCAATAGATTTATAAAATTCCTCTAATCTCATGTGTAAATAAATCAAATTGCTGAATCCTAATCCTTGAGAATCTTCATTTAACAGCAACCCATCAATATCGTATTTTGCTCGCGTGATTCGCTGAATAAACTCCTCTACATCATGTTCGCTAACATCCATCTCCAGTTGAAGCTTTCCAATATGTCCACCACTAGTTTTTGATATGTCTCTTATCGTATCATCCAATGATATAATTGATGAATTTTTAATTTCGTTTTTTGCCCCAGAGTTTTCAATATCACTCATTAACAAATCGGGAAGTTTTTTAGTTGCTTCTACCCAAGTATCATTATCCTTTAGCAGAGAAATGACTCGTTTGCTAATTCCTTTAGAGGAATCAGATTCACTATCGTCTAACTCTCGTATTGCAGGTATATTTTGAAAATTGAATAAATTTTTAAACGCAAAAACTTCCATTGGATTTGCATTCCCATAGTCCGAATTACAAAAATAACATTTTTCAATAGCTGCATTACAGTATAATCTAAGTAATTCTTCTTTTAAAAAGTAAAGCTTAGTATCTTTTTCAACACCTTGAGGATTGTTAATATCTCTAAAGCGAGCCGACATCCTATCATAATGCTCAGTTAAATTCTTTTCAAAAGAAGATATACTTGGTTCATATGTGTAGATAAAATAAAATGAATGTTTGGTGTCATCCAAATCCATAAGATAATCTGCAAAATATTGGATATCATCATTATCAGGATTATAATCTACTTGGATCTGTGCTTGGAAACTATCCATGATATAGTCAGCAATAAATTTATCGTCATTTGATATTTTAGTAATAATTTCCCTAACGCCTGATTCTCTATCGTATTTAATCATAACTGCTTGAAAAATAGGCAGTATCTTATCCAACCAATCCGATGATAACTGTATTGGAATATCGCTATAATTAAAACTCAGCTTCTTATCACAAAACATTCCCTTTAAAACAGAAATCAAAGTCGTCTTTCCGCTATTATTTGGCCCTGCTAATACTGTTAAAGAATCTTGCATATCCAATTCAACATTTTGTAACTGCCTATAATTTGTAATTTTAACTTTTTTTAAAATCATACAGCTATTCCCCCTCAAAAAGTACCACTCTCTATATAATGTCTAATATTTAAATTGAGTTTTTATATTCTTTTTACAGTATACTCTTTTCAAAAATCTTCTTCAATCTATCAAAACAATTTATGAATAATTTTAATTTTCATATCTTCCTTGCACTCGCCCGGTAGCAGCGATACACTGCCTCTTTGCTAAAAGGAACGCTGCATCAACCGTTCTGCTGTCACACGCAAATCCTGTGATGAGCCTGCCATTATCTGTTTTCTGTGGGTTTGCTACATAATCGATGATATCACTGATTGCCCGACTTTCTGTGCGACCCTTGCCAACATGAAGCGGCATGATTCTTGTAGTTGCCATAATGCTTCCTCCTTTCCAAATACAAAAGCTGCCACCCAACGAATTTTTATCGTTGAAGTGACAGCTTTCTGTCATTATGCACACCTCTGCAATGGTGTTTTTATGTTCTTTTACTATTCAAAAATTCAACCAGCTCATAGACTGTTGTTACCGGATTACTATCCCGGCAGATCACAGCAACCTGATCTCTGGTTAATCGCTCCACCCGTTCTTTTGCGTACTGAATAGCTTCCGGTTGATGTTCCTGCAGTTCTTCAAAAACATCCACACTTTTTCCGTAGTTCTCCAAATACCTTTTGTTTTTCAAAATGTCAATTACCGTAGCGGAATCTTTCAAATATCCATTCCGTTTTTCAAAATGGAGCAGATACCAATACTCAAATGCTGGATTGGAATATGCGATTTTGTACCCATGCTTCTCCGCATAAGAAATTGCGGCTTGAAGCTCAGAGTCTTTATTATCATCACAATCGAATACACACCAAAGCTGATCTCCATCTTTCGGATAATAATCTGCTTGAGAAATCAGGGATTTTGCGTGTTTCACCAAATGTTCCGCCGCCTTATGTTTCGATGGAATTGGGATAATATCCACTAGGCAGTTTCGTGAACGAAAATGTTTGAAATAAAGTGTCTCTGTTTCTTTTCCTTCGCAGATGATATAAACAATCGGTTTACGCTTACGCCGCTTAACTTTGTTCGGGTCATACTCTTTTCGCATCTTGCTCATCAGGCGTCACCTCCGATAAAAGGGATTGCACCAAATCGTCCCTGAAGATAACCCTTACGCACATTTTCTCCTTTTCTTGGAGAGAAAGATGCCAACGAGTAAAACTCTGTTGCACAAGTTTCATCGTTTTTTTCAGCAAACCAAATCTGATCTCTACGGAAGAAATTCAAGTCAAGCAGCATTGCATCGTGTGTTGTAAAAATCAGCTGCGCTCCCTTTGTATTGACAGCCTTATCCTGCACCATTTCAATCAGCCTTCTGGTTAAAAGAGGATGCAGACTATCTTCAATTTCATCAACAACTAAAAGTGCGCCGTTTTCAAGTGCCTGCAACCATCCTCCGATGCGGGCAAAAAAGTGTTGTGTACCGACAGATTCCTGCTCCATTAAAAGCTGAAAGTATTCTGTTGTACCGTCCTCGTTAATAATTCGATGTGTTGTGGTAATAACCGGTATTTTACCAGAGGTATTCTTGATTGTAACATCGGTGATTCCAAGATCGGCAAGCATCAATTCTTTTAAGATTCGAGCTTTCTTATCATCACCGCTGACAATCTGGGCAACAGTTTCTGAGGTAGCTGGCTCTTCATCCATCAGAAATGTCAACTTTTCCAGGAACCACTGATAAGCATTTTCCGTCTGAGGCAGATTCCAGTCATTAGAGGACACCAGATAGAGCTTATTGTCCGGTGTTCGGTTACTCAGAGTAACCTGCTCATTTACATTTTCCCGGAACTCATACACTCCATTTTCTCTTGAAAAAATTAAGGCTTCACGGCCATTCGGCCAATGGTAAAGATACTCTTTGTAAATCTTCTTTGCATCAAAAGAAAAACCGTATGTGTAACGAACTCCCTGAAAATTAAATACGATTTCAAAAGAAGTCGGGACCTTTGTTCCGCCAAACGGCTCCCACGGCAACTTTTGACCTTTAGAAACTTTTGCTGCATTTCCCACAACCATTTCTTTCATCGTCATCATTGCATGTAATACGTTACTTTTTCCGGCTGCATTTGCACCATAAATTGCAAGTACGGGCAGCAATGTCTTCTTTTCATCTGGATGAAGCAGATACTCTTCAAATGACTTATCCTTAGAGGCCGCAAAACTGATCACTGCACTGTTTTTTATTGACCTATGATTTTCAACTGTAAACTGAATCAACATAATGGAATACCTCCATTCTCAGTATTCGTATTTTCAGCTACTATTATAACAGTTAAAAATGCCTTGGTCAATATTTATAGCTTGTTTTTGCAGTTTTTCTGCGAAATTTATAAATAAATTCTCTCTCAGCTATTTTTCGCAAAATATTTATCACCATTGCTGAATTGGAATCCGAGCTTCCAGTTTGCAAGTTTAAGTTCTGATTTAGCTAATCGCTTGCATAAGTAAATTCTGGCAAATCAAAATATCATGATTTTTATGGAAGTTAGTTTTGCAAAGTTCTTCAAAACTGGAATTTACTATTAGAAACAAGTTGTTTTATGCTTCATATGCTGATATTCTTTTTTTGAGATCTTAATCCTCTGAAAAAAGAGTCACGTTAAGCGGAGGTCGAATTTTATTTCTTTTTTCGCAAGATTAAATTCCACCCCTCATTCGGTTCAGTATTTCTTCCGAATGGCGCTACGTTTCTTATTTTTTCAGTAATAGAGGTGTAAGGTTAATCTCGTTAGCGGGAATGGATTTTATTCCTAACCATACAACCAGTCAAATATTTCTGTAACTGACTTGGCGGTATTGTTATCACGGATAAAAGCAAGCATTGTCCTATATTTAACCACTAAAAATTGGGTGAAAACGGCTCTCGTTTTGCTAAATTTGGTCAAACTATATCAGCCCGTTTAGATACAGTAAAACCCCGGAAAACCTTGATTTTCCGGGGTTTTTGAACCATTTTGATACGGTTTGAACAGCAGATTATCTCTTGCTGAACTGAGGCGCGCGACGTGCAGCCTTGAGACCGTATTTCTTACGCTCCTTCATACGAGGATCACGGGTCAGGAAGCCTGCCTTCTTCAGGGCGGCACGGTACTCGGGATTTACCAGCAGCAGCGCACGGCTGATGCCATGGCGCAGAGCACCGGCCTGGCCGGACACACCGCCGCCCTCGACGGTAGCCACGATATCCACCTTGCCCAGAGTGCCGGTGGTGTTCAGGGGCTGGCGAACCACCATTTTCAGGGTCTCCAGACCGAAGTAATCGTCGATATCACGGCCGTTGATGGTGATGGAGCCGGTGCCATTGGGGAACAGATGCACACGGGCCACGGAGGACTTACGACGGCCGGTGCCGTACATATAGGGATTCTTAGACTGATACATTCTCTTTTTCCTCCTTACTTGACCAGCTCGGGCTTCTGAGCCTGATGCTCATGCTGCTCGCCGGCGTAGATGTGCAGACGCTTCAGGGAGTCCTTGGTGACGATGTTGCGGGGCATCATGCCACGCACGGCCACACGCACGGCGACCTCGGGCTTCTCCTGCATCAGCAGGCGGTACTTGGTCTCCTTCAGGCCGCCCACCCAGCCGGAGTGGGTGCGGTAGTACTTCTGCTCCATCTTGTTGCCGGTGAGGACGGCCTTGCCGGCATTGATGACGATGACGTTGTCACCGCAGTCGGCATGAGGGGTGTAGGTGGGCTTGCCCTTACCACGCAGCAGGTCAGCGACGATGACGGCGGTCTTGCCCAGGGGCTTACCGGCGGCATCCACGACGTACCACTTGCGGACAACATTGCCCTTTTTTTCCATATAAGTGGACATGGTGATTTCCTCCAATTTATATAATGTATTGCTTTACTTTTCCGTGCTCCCTTGCTATCATGGGGAGAGAAAACACGCAAACAGCGCAAGGATATTTATAACACACCCCCGCAAAAATGTCAACAGCGTTTTAATTTACCATTAGAACATCTGCGATTATCTCTTGTTTTCTCTGTTTATCTCTCGTTTTCTAAAAACGCAATTTCATTTCCCGGAGGCAGCATATGCAGCATATTTTAGGACAGGTCCGCCGCTGCGTGGAGGACTATCACATGATCGAGGCCGGGGACAAGGTGGCCGTGGGCGTCTCCGGCGGCAAGGACAGCCTGCTGACCCTGACGGCTTTGGCCCGGCTGCGGGACTTCTATCCCATCCCCTTTCAGGTGGAGGCCATCACGCTGGAGACCGGCACGCCGGGCATGAGCTTTGACGCCGTGGCGGAGCTGTGCCGGGAGCTGGAGGTCCCTTACACCCGTATCCATGTGCCGGTATACCAGATCGTGTTTGAAGAGCGCAAAGAAAAGAACCCCTGCTCCCTCTGCGCCAAGCTGCGGCGGGGCAGCCTGAACACAGCGCTGACGGAGCGGGGGATCCACAAGATCGCACTGGGGCATCACTACGACGACGCCATCGAAACGCTGCTGATGAATCTGCTGTTTGAGGGGCGCATCGGCTGCTTCCAGCCGGTGACGTATCTGGACCGCACGGGCATCACCCAGATCCGCCCACTGCTGTACTGCCGGGAGGATGACATCCGCCGCACGGTGGAACGGCTCCGCCTGCCGGTGGTCCACAACCCCTGTCCCGCCAACGGCTCCACCCGCCGGCAGGAGGTGAAGGATCTGATCCACCAGCTGGAGGGGCGCTATCCCGACATCAAGCAGAAGCTTTTCGGCAGTCTCCAGCGCTATCCTCTCTACGGTTGGAATCTGGAGCAGCAGGAGCGCTGACCGACGGTTTCCGTTTCTATCTTGCAGGTAATATGTAATATCCTGTCGTTTTGTCACATCAGCACCCATTGCAGCAGCAACAGCAGGCCGAAGCCGGGAACACCCAGTACCCCGATGAAGATGGCGTTGAACACGTTAAGTCCCAGCCGGATGCCGGTGACGGCGGCGGTGAGGTTCAGCAGCCACACCGCCCCGAAGCCCAGCGCCGAGTTCACCAGCACCCGCAGGGCCAGCTTCACCGGCCCCCGGAACAGACGCACGGCAGCGAACAGTAAAAACGCCCCCACCACGCACAGTGCGCCGATCTCTACACCGGACATACAGGCCCTCCCTTCCCTGCGGAGGCCGCCACGGCGGCGGGTGATACCGTCCGGCCCCCGGAGCGGGCCGCCGGTTCCTGCTCCTTGATGCACCGCAGCAGGTAGCTGTATCGGGCCTTCAGTGCGCTGATCTCGTAGATGCTGGCCTCCACCAGCTCCGGCTCCGTGACATAGTTGAACTTATCGTAGGCGCACTTCAGCGCCACATTGGTCTGCTGCAATTCCTCCCGCAGGATATCCAGCGGATGCTCCACCTTTTTTCCCATGTCCAAGTCCTCCCCGTTCCCTTTCATTGTACGGATATTTTATCCGGATATGCCGGACTTTAGCCGTGGGACAAGCCGAAATTTTCAGGAGGTGCGCCATGCACGAGGAATATATGCGTCAGGCGCTGGCGCTGGCTCAGGAGGCCGCCGCCCACGGCGAGGTGCCGGTGGGCTGCGTCATCGTCCGGGAAGGCCGGATCGTGGGCCGGGGCCGCAACCGCCGGGAGGAGAAGCAGCACACCTCCTCCCACGCTGAAATGGAGGCCATCCGGCAGGCCAATGAGGCCCTCGGCACTTGGCGGCTGGACAACTGCACCCTCTATGTGACGTTGGAGCCATGTCCCATGTGCGCCGGGGCCATCCTCAACGCCCGCATCCCACGGGTCTATTACGGCGCACGGGATCGGGAGATGGGTGCCTGCGGCGGGGTGCTGAACCTGTTCATGGAGGACTTCCCCCACCCACCGGCGTTGGTGGGCGGGGTGCTGGCGGAGGACTGCCGCCGGGTGCTGACGGACTTCTTCCGAAATCTCCGATAAATGAATTTTCCACATTCTACTTGGTTGTCGTTTCGCTCGTTTTCGTCGCTTTGCTGAATCTTCCCGCTAAACGTCGCCTTTTTTGTCTCTTTAGATGGTATCTTTTCCAAAATGTATATGGTACAATCAGAACATCCCGAACATATGCAATACAAACGGGAGAACCCATATGAAAGGAACCGTTTTTTTATGGAACCCAATGCTATTCTCAGCGAGTCTCTGTCTCTGAGCAGTGATATCCCTCTCTATGCCCAGCTGGTGGGCATCATCAAGCGCAGCATCTCCTCCGGCGCACTGGCCATCGGCGATCTGCTGCCCTCCGAGGCGGAGCTTTGCCGGGCGCTGAATGTCAGCCGCAACACCGTCCGTCAGGCCATCGGTGAGCTGGAGGATGAGGGCCTCGTGGTCCGCAAGCGGGGCAAGGGTACTTTTGTGGCCGACCCCAACACCAATCGCCGGGGCGTGCGCTATTCCTTCACCACCGAAGTCTCCTCGCTGGGTAAGACGCCCTCCTCCACACTGGTGGACTTCGGCGTTATCGTCCCTACACGGGCCATCTGCGAGAAGATGGAGCTTAGGGAGGGGACGTCGGTCTACTGCTTCACCCGTGTCCGCAATGTGGACGGTGAGCCTCTGATTCTGGAGACGTCCTACTATCCCCAGTTTATCTACCCCAACCTCACCCGTGAGATGGTGCAGACCCACAGCTTTTACAGCCTGCTGTACCATGTGGGCATCACCCCCTTCTCCGCTGAGGATACCTATGAGGCGGTGATGCTGGATGCGCCCCGTGCCAATCTTCTCAGCGTGGAGCCGGGCAGCTGTGCCTTCTATCACCAGCGCCGCACCAAGACCGAGGACGGCCGGGTCTATGAGTACACCCGCAGCTATATCCGGGGCGACCGGGTACGGCTGGACGTGCATATGCAGAAGAGCGGCATGACCTTCTCCCGCATCATCGACTGAAGCCCTGAAAACGCCCCCAGCCGCAGAGCCTTCCCTCTGCGGCTGGTTTTTGTAAACTTCCCCGCCCTCCCCCTTTACAGCCCGGCCTCTTTCGGATATAATAGAAAGGCTAAGGAAATCTGACACAAGAAGGAGACGACCCTATGGCAGTCATTGAATACGACGAATATAAACAGAAGCTTCAGGCGCTGGAGCCGACCCTTCAGGAGCTGGAAAAGGCCCTGTCCATTCCCAAGGCCCGTGAAGAGCTGGCGCAGCTTCAGAAGGAGACGGAGCAGGAGGGCTTTTGGAGCGACGTGGACCGCAGCCAGAAGGTCTCCCAGCAGATCAAGCGGCTGGAGAGCAAGGTCAAGAAGTATGACCGTCTGGTGTCCGACTGGGAAGACACACTGACCCTGTGCGAAATGGCACAGGAGGAGGACGATGCCTCCCAGCTGCCGGAGGTGACCTCCGGCTATGAGACGCTGGAAAAGGAGATCAACGAGCGCCGTCTGGCGGCGCTGCTGTCCGGCGAGTACGACGCCAACAATGCTATCCTTACCTTCCACGCCGGAGCAGGCGGCACCGAGGCCCAGGACTGGACGGAGATGCTCTATCGGATGTATACCCGCTGGGCGGAGCGCCACGGCTACACCTATCAGCTCATGGATTACGAGGCCGGCGATGAGGCGGGCATCAAGTCCGCCACCATCCTCATCGAGGGGGAGAATGCCTACGGCTATCTGAAGAGTGAGAACGGTGTTCACCGTCTGGTGCGTGTTTCTCCCTTCGATGCCAACGCCCGCCGCCAGACCAGCTTCGCTGCGTTGGAGGTCATGCCGGAGCTGGACGACGACAGCGAGATCGAGATCCGCCCGGAGGACATCGAGATGCAGGCCTGCCGCTCCAGCGGCGCAGGCGGTCAGCACATCAACAAGACCTCCTCCGCCGTCCGCCTGACCCACCTGCCTACGGGCATCGTGGTGTTCTGCCAGACGGAGCGCAGCCAGTTCCAGAACCGGGACAACGCCATGAAGATGCTGCGGGCCAAGCTGGCGGAGCTGAAGCTGCAGCAGCACGCCGAGAAGATCAGCGACCTCAAGGGCGTACAGATGAAGATCGAGTGGGGCAGCCAGATTCGCTCCTATGTGTTCATGCCCTACACCATGGTCAAGGATCACCGCACCAACTACGAGACCGGCAATGTGGATGCCGTGATGGACGGCGATCTGGACGGTTTCATCTTCGCATACCTCAAGGCTGCAAGCCGAGGGGAGCTGCAGGATACCTGATCTTGAACGTATAAAATGCAAAGGCCGTGCTTCCTTTTATGGAGGTACGGCCTTTTTTGTGTTCTTACGCCAGATCGGGCAGAATGGTATCCCAGAGATTTTCCTCCTGCCGCAGGGCGTTGAAGCAGCAGTCCAAGTACATTTTGTTTGCCGCTGCAAGGATCGTGCTGCGCAGAAGCAGCTTTTCATCTGCGGCATCCACGGCAAGGTCGCGGATCTCCCTGGTGCAGCCGAATACAAACGGAAGGCAGTTTTCCATCTCGTCGCAGAAGTAGTCGTAAGCTGCCCCGGCGGAACAGTGCGCCCGCTGCATTTTAAACAGGGCATCGATGTTTTCCATTGAGAGCACCGTTTTGGAGACTGCAATGTACATCAGGGATGCGATCTGATCGCGGGCGTACTTCTTGCGCACCGGGTGGGACAAAATGCCCTTTTTGACGTAGTTGCTGACCATGGAAGAGGTGAGCTCCACGCCGCAGAAGGTGCGGAAATAGCTGTTGACATACTGCACGGTCTGATCAAGGTAAAGCCCCATCTGCGGGAGATCGGCGTACCGGGGCAGGGCAAACCCGGCGGCGCAGGCCGCAACGCGGCATTTGGTTTCAGTTTTCATATCGTAAGCAGTTTTCTAAGGTTGGTGCAGCTGGGCTGCGCGGGATACAGAAAATGGTTTTCTGGCGGTATTATAGCGCAAATCGGTTCTCTGGTCAACGGATTTTTAAAACTTTTGAAAGAATGCACCGTTATCCGCAAGGCGCTCTGTGCAGGGCTTCCGGTACATATGGAAGGGAACAGTGGAATCCAGATGTTCCTATATGACAATAATAAGTTGATTTTACGCTCCGATGTGGCGTATTATGAACATGTAACCCTTCACTTTAAAGAGGATGTGAAGACGGTGAAGGAGCTTACCACAGGAAGAACCTATGAGGTTAAGGATCATGAACTGACCCTGCAGCTGTCTTCCTGCGTAAATTATGTATTGTCTTATATGTAACTATTAACAGCCATACGGATTATGACAATGTAAACGTCGAATGCCTGCGTTCGTAAGGACATCCGGCATGATTTATATGGTTCTGAATAGTTATATGTTTTATGGGCAGAACGGAGGCGTTTTGAAGAAAATATTGCGAAGAATCGGAATCCTGCTGGCTGTATTGCTGGTGGTGTGTATTGGCTACGTGATTTATGTCATGGTGGCATACTACCGGCTGCCGGATAACCAGCCCCTGACCGTTTCCCAGTCAGGAGAATATGCACAGTTTGAGGATCGTGCTCCTGTTACAACGCGGAAGGCATACTGGGTTATGACCTACAACATCGGATTTGGCGCTTATCAGAGAGATTACAGTTTCTTTATGGATGGAGGTAAGTACTCCAGAGCCAGGGATGAAGAAAGTGTGATTGCGGATATCTGTGGTGTAGGAGATGTCATTAATAATACGGCGGCAGATTTTGTTTTCCTGCAGGAGGTGGATATTGACG
>OGXQ01002136.1_pt1 | contig 13981 bp, 9 predicted proteins | sample 1576291 | NCBI WGS metagenome assembly OGXQ01 (sample SAMEA3541575, study PRJEB24748) | human gut metagenome | biome: human gut; feature: human-associated habitat; material: faeces | place: China | collected 2012 | reverse complement strand
GTATTCGGCCAGCACGTCGTTGCCGTGATCGTATGTGCTCTCGGTGTCCCACTTGTTGTTGAATTCGGTGTAGGTGACGAATTCGAGGGTGTTGGCGTCGGCGGCGCTCAGGTCGGATTCCACGAGGCCGGCATTCCTGACGAGCACCTCGGTCTGCTGCATGCGGGGATTGACCAGGATCGTGTTCAGCTCTTCGTTGACTTCGGTTCCCGCAGCCGTAAGCCGGAACGGGATGACGTAGTCGTTCATCTGGGGCAGCTTCATGATCTTCGGGCAGTTGAGTCGTACGGAGAAGGTTGCACGCCGTCCTTCGGCCGTGATCGAGCCGGAGCTTTTGATGATCTGGTAGCAATCCTCGCCGAGCAGCGAGTAGGAGGAACCGTTTGCGGCGTTAAAGGCTCCGATGGCGTCGGGGTCGAGCACGATCTTTACCTCCGATGCCTGGCCGAAATAGCCGCTGCTGTAAGCATAGATGTTGTAGTCGAGCGTCTCTTCCACGTCGTAATAGGTCGCAGTCTGCGCCCCGTTGTTGACGATGTAGACACGCGGGTCTACCAGGTTGTCGTTGCGGTGGTCTTTTTCGCAGGCGGTCAGCAGCAGGATGCCGGCGAAGGGAAGCAATATATTTTTCAGTTTCATAATTATCCGGATTAGTGTGGTTTACCAGCCGTAATTCTGCGTGCATTTCACACGGTCGAGTTCCTCCTGGGAGATCGGGAAGAGGTAGCCGCGCTTGGTGAAGACGCGGTTGCCGTCGCGGCCGCCGTCGTACTTGCAGACGACGCGCTGCCAGAATTCGCCGGTCGATTTGTGGTCTTTGGCCGAGATATTCATGCCGTAAACGGGCATGTTGTTGTCCGTCTCGGCGGTCATCCAGGTCCGTGTGTCGAAATAGCGCAGGTTCTCGAAGCACAGCTCGACCTGGCGCTCGCGGCGGATCAGTTCGCGCATCTTGGTCTGGTCGCCGACGGCGTCGGGATAAACCTCCTCGATGTCGGGAACGCCGGCGCGCTTGCGGATCATGTTCAGGTAGAGCGTGATGTCCATGTTCGACGGATCGTATTCGTTGAGCGCTTCGATGTAGTTGAGCAGGACTTCCGCATAACGGAATACCGGGAAATCGATGAATCCGAATACGTTCGTACCGGTTCCGCCCACGGAGGTGTCGAGCGCCGGATTGATGAACTTGTGAGCCAGATAACCCGTCGGAGGATAGTTGTGGGAAGCGCCCGGTCCGGAGTTGCCGTTGGTGAAAAACTGAATATCGGCGGTTTTCTTATTTGCACCGTGCCAGGTCATGCCGCTCCAGAATACGTTGATGTAAAAACGGGGTTCCCGGTTCTGGTACATTTTGTAGGTGTCCAGTTCGTCTCCGTAGATCGGGTGCTTGAATTTCGAGAATCCGGTTTCGCTATAACCCGCGTCGGGATCGATGATGGGCTGCGACTGATCGTCGTTGGTGTAACCCGTGATGGGATAGCGGCCGTTGGACATGGCGAATGCGTCGACCTGTTTCTGGGTTACACCGTAGCCGCCGTAGGCCGTACCGCCGACCTTCGGGGGTGTGGCGACGACGCGCGCCTGGTAGCCGCTGGCGATAAACGTGTAGATTTTTTCCACGGCGCCTTTTTCCGAGCCGACCGACGTGAAAAGCGAATTGAAACTGCCGTAGGGATCTTCGCCGTCGGCGCCGACCAGGGTGTAGAGGTTCAGATCCATCACGTCTTTGGCGGCCTGGGCGGCCTTTTCCCACTTCTTTTCGTCGTATTGGGTCGGGAAAAGGTGGTCGCCGTATTTGTTGACTACCCCGTTATAGAGGTCGTTGCCGTTGAAGAGTTTGCGGGCCGAGTAGAGCAGCAGGCGGGCGCGGGCCGCCAGGGCGGCGCCTTTGGTCGCGCGGCCGTAGAAGTGGGTCGGCCAACTGTCGGGCAGCCCTTTCGACGCCTCCCACAGCTCGTTCGCTACGTAATTGACGCATTCGTCCCACGTATTGCGCTCGCGTTCGTCGAGTCCGGTCTGCGTGAAGTCGACCGGGTCGTCGCCGACGAGGAAGACGGGGCCGAAAACAGGCAGCATCATGGCGTAGAAATGCGCACGCAGGAAACGGGCTTCGTTGTAATAGTAACCTTTGTCGACATCGCCCAGTTCCTCCGGCGGGCACTCGTAAACGTGCTGCATGAAATAATTGGCTTCGCGGATGCCCTTGTACAGGTTGTTGTACGTGGCATTGCGGTAGAGATTGAGAGCCGGGGTCCAGGAGTCGTAATTGATCTGGGTATAGTATCGGTTCAGGTAGGCAAACGATGTTTCATCGGAGCAGGCTTCCCAGGGAAGGTTGCCGGTCGACGCCGAAACGCAGGCCGGTTGATCGTACAACGGTTGCCAGGAGTAGATGTTGACCAGATACTGGTAGGTGGTCTTTTGTTTTTTGAAGATGTCCTTCGAGGTCAGCGGTTCGTCGGGCTGACGGTCGAGGTATGAATCGCAGGAGGCGAGCAAGGCCCCGGCGGTCAGGAACAGAATGAATATCTTGATTGTGTTTTTCATGATTGTTGCCGGTTAGGGATTAGAAACCGATCGTGAGACCGATGTTGATGATCCGGTTGTTCGGGTAGTTGGTGGCGCCGGTCTGCAGGTCGGGGTCCCACAACTTGAAGGGGCTGAAAGTAAGAAGGTTGACGCCCGAAAGGTAAACGCGCAGGTTCTGCATGGCGATCTTGCTGGCGATGCGTTTGGGCAGCGTATAGCCGATTTCGAGGTTTTTCAGGCGCATGTAACGTCCGTTGACCATCCAGAAAGTAGACAACTGGCTGTTGTTGGGGTTGGTTCCGGTCGTCAGCCGCGGATACTTGGCGTCGAGATTGTCCGGTGTCCAGTAGTTGTTGTAGATGTCTGCGAAGACGCCTGCCTCCTTGGGATTGCGGGCGATGAATGGCTGGGTCTGGTCGTTCATGATCGAAAAATTGACATGCGCGACGCCCTGGAAGAAGGCCGACAGGTCGAATGCCTTCCATTGCAGCGAAAATCCGAACCCGTAAACGATTTCGGGGATGTCGGGGTAGCCGATCGGTTTTACGTCGTAGCTGTCGATTATCCCGTCTCCGTTGATGTCGACATATTTGATATCGCCCGGCTTGACATCGCCGAAACTCTGTTTCACCCAGGAGTCGATGTCTTCCTGATCCTTGAACAGACCGTCGGCGACCAATCCGAATTTCTGGTATTGGGCCTGTCCGGTTGCATTCCGGTAAGCATATTTCCAACTCGGTTCGTCCTTGTCTACGACCATGTTGCGGGCATAGGTGAAGTTACCGCGCACGGTGAGGTGAAAGTCCTTGCCGAGGGGCTGGTGGTATTCGAGCGAGGCGTCGATACCGCTGTTACGCATCTTGCCGATGTTCACCCACGGTTTGGTGCTCAGTCCGACGTACATCGGGATTGAGCCGCGTTCGAGGAAGATGCCTTCGCGGTGTTCGTTGAAATAGTCGACCGATATGCGCAGTTTGTTGAAGAACGAGAGGTCGGCGCCGACGTTGAATTTTTTCGCCTTCTCCCAGCCTACGTTCGCGTTGGGCCAGTCGCCCAGCCGGACCGATGAATTGTTGGACGGGGTTGTTCCGAAATAGTAGCTGCCGCTGTCGCCGCCGCTCTTGATCGTTTCGTTGTAGATGAAACGGCGGTTACCGCCGATCTGGTCGTTACCGACCAGGCCGTAGGAGGCTTTGAGCTTGACCATGTCGACGACATTGCGGAGCGGTTCGAAGAATTTTTCGTTCGAAACGACATATCCGAGGGCTACCGACGGGAAGAATCCGAACCGGTGGTTGGGCGAAAAGTTCTCCGAGCCGTTGTAGCCGAAGTTGCCTTCGATGAAATAGCGGTTGTCGTAATTGTAGGTGATGCGGCCGGCGATACCCTGATGACGGTAGGGCAGTGCCAGTTCGGAGAGCTCTTCCCCGTTGGAATTTTTGCTGCCTACGTTGTTCTTCTGCGACTGCTGGAAGAGGAACATGGCCGAAACATCGTGTTTGCCGAAGGTGCGCATCCAATTGACTGCGGCTTCGAAATAGACGGCGCGGTAACCGGTGCTGGCAGCCTTGTAGGAGAGGTTTTCCTCGCCGATCTTTGTCTGGTTGAATTCCAGTTCACCCGCCTCGTTACGGCCGGTGGCCAGCCACTGGGGCGAGGTTTTCTTGCGAATCAGGTTGTTGACGTTTCTGGCGTCGAACGATCCTTTGACCGAGACGGTAAGCCCCTTGGTTACCCAGTCGCCCAGGTCTTGGGTCAGCGAGAAAAGCGATTGCGCCGTATTGTAGAAGATTTCGCGGTAGCCGCTCTGTGTCAGCAGTGCATAGGGGTTCTCGCCCTGGCCCGAGGCCGGACCGGCGAGGTGACCGTTCGAGTAGACTGCCGGGAAAGCATTGGGTGCGGTCTTGAGCGCATAGTCCCAGATGCCGGTTCCGCTGTCGTTCGTTGCGTCCGAACCCGGTTGGTTCTTGCGCTCGAAGGTGGTGGCCAGGTTGACGTTCAGTTTGGTGTATTTGTGGAGCTGGACCTCGACGTTCGATCGGAAATTGAACCTGCGGTAGAAAACCGACGTGTTGTACTCCTTCATGTTGTCGGATTTGAAAAGACCGTCCTCGTTGTAGAAACCGCCCGAGATATAGTATTTGGCCGTGGAACCGCCGCCGGTGACGTTGATGTTCACGCGCTGGTTGAACGAATAATCCTTATAGAGTTTTTTCACCCAGTCGATGTTGGGGTGCAGGTCGGGGTCCGAACCATCGCGGAACATTTGGATGTCCTTCTGCGAGTAGACCTCGTATCCGGCCGCCGCGTTGTACATTTCGGCGAACTGGATGGCGTCGGCCATGTCGGGAATCTTGGTCGGCTGTACCATGCCGGCTTCGAATTTGATGGAAATCTGCGGCTTGCCCACGATACCTCCGCGGGTGGTGATCAGTACGACGCCGTTGGCGCCGCGTACGCCGTAGACGGCGGTGGCGGCGGCGTCCTTGAGGATCGAGAACTCCTTGATGTCCTCGATGTCCACCAGGTCGAGGTCGCGTTCGATGCCGTCGACCAGCACCAGCGGCGTCTTGTTGGAGCCGAAGGTGCTGATACCGCGGATCCAGAAGCTTGACGAGGCGCCCGGTTCGCCCGAACGCTGTACGGAGATGACGCCGGCGAGCTGTCCGGCCAGGTTGTTTGAAATCTTACCCGTAGGCATCTTGATGTCGTTGACCGCAACGGTGGCGATCGAACCGACGATGCTGGCTTTCTTCTGGGCGCCGTAACCGACGACGACGACCTCTTCGAGGTTGTTGTCCGGAGCGAGCACGATCACTTTGGGAATGCTGTTGAGCGGAAACTCCTGCGTCTGGTAGCCGACGTACGAGATGGTTACGAACCCGAAGTTGCCGGAGAACGCGTAGTCGAACGAGCCGTCCGAAGCAGTGCTCGTACCGAGTGCCGAATCCTTGATCCAGACCGTGGCGCCGATGATCGGCTGCCGGGTCGCGGCGTCGATTACCTGTCCCGTGATGTGGTGTTTCTGCGAGACTGCCGGAGCCGGGGCCGGAGCAGCGCTTTGCGCCGCCGTGCGGGTCAGGATGATGTTGTTCTGACGGATGATGTAGGTGATGCCGGTTCCGCGCAGTGCATCATCGAGCAGTTGCGAGACCGATTTGGTCGATTTCGAGATTTTTGCCGGAACGTTGTCCGCCAGATTGCCCTGGTAGGAGATCCGGTAGGAGGTTTGCGCCTCGATCTGCTGGATCAACTCTTTCAGGGTGGTTACGTTTTCAACGCGCACCGAAGTATCCTGGAGCGACGAAGCGGCTTGGATTTCCCCCCCCCACGGAATAAGGAGTAACAGGCATGCCAGCCGTAGATACCAGGCACGCTGTGTGCAGAGTAACTTTTGTTTCATAGAGGTTTGGTTAAGATTGGATTAATAAAATTATGTTGAATTATTTGTAAATCGTAATTTTCTCGCCGTGGCGGGAGAACCGGGTGTTCGTCGAGAGGGTCAGCACCTCCAGGATATGGTCGATCGGCATGTTGAAATCGAGGGTTCCGGTGAACTGGATTCCTTTGAGCGCATCGCTGCGGAAGGTGATGCCCAGGCCGTAGAAATCTTCGATTACTGCCGTAATCTGCGAGAGGTCTACGTGCCGAAAGGTGCGCAGCCGGGTGGAGAGTTCCGCTTCGATGTTGACCGTTTGCAGCGTCAGGTCGTTGTCTGCGGGATTGTAGGAGACTTTTTGTCCCGGATGCAGGGCCACGACATGCTCGGCGGCGCGGAAATCGATGGCTCCTTCGACCAGTACGGTTTCGATGTCGGAACTGTCGTTATAGGCTTTCAGGTTGAATTTGGTTCCGCGGACGACGACTTCGGCGTCGTGGACCGTCGTGACGGTGAACAGTGCGCCGTTGCGTTTGCTGACCTCGAAGAAGGCCTCGCCGGAGAGGTGTACCGTACGGTTTTTATCGCTGAATACGGCGGGATAGTTCAGTTCCGAACTGCGGGTGAGGCGTACGACGGAGCCGTCGGGCAGTGTTACGGTGCATTCGCTGTTTTCGGCATTGACCGTGCAGATGCGGTCGTCGGGTCTGTTCTGGTAGATGTACATGCCTGCGACGATTACGCCCGCAACCAATATGGCGGCATAGCGCATCGCGATCCGGCGCCATTGAGGTTTGTTTTTTTGCCGCCGCAGTTCGATGCGCCGCTGCAGCGACCTGAACGCCTGGTCGGTGTTGACCGATGCGGCCGCCCGGAGCCGGTCCCCGGTGAAAAGCACGAAATAGAGCGCTTCGAGCCGGCGGCGGTTCTCTTCGGAGGCGTCGTACCAGGTTTCGATCTCGCGGTTGGTCTGTTCGTCGAGTTTTCCTTCGAGGAACGTGGTTAGCAGGTTGTCGTCGATCTCTTTCATAAAAGGCGGTTTCTGTATGTAATACGATTAAGGGAGAATAGTTACTAAACGAAAACCCGAAATTTTTTCGGGCTTTCGTTTTTGTCTTGTTGTAATTGATTTCAGGAGAGGGCGTTTCAGTTGTTGCCGGGAATTTCGAAAAACAGGGCGATAAGCGGCAGGTAGTCCTTCAGGGCGACGCCGAGAACCTTGAGGGCCTGGCCGATGTGGTAATTGACGGTTTGGGGCGACACTTCCATCTCTGCGGCGATCTGCTGGTGGGTCATACCCTGGAAACGGCTCATCTCGAAGATGCGGCGCGTCTGCTCGGGCAGTTGCGCGAGCGCCTCGTGGTAGAGCCGTGCAAGTTCTGTCCCGAGGTAAAAATCCGGGGAGTCGAACTGGTCGGCGAAGGTTTTTTCCAATTGCAGGTGGATGCGCGAATGGACGTTTTGGCGGGTGACGCGGTCCAGCGCCTTGTTGCGGACAATCATGAACAGAAGCCCTTTCAGCGAAAGCTCTTCCATCAGTTTGTCCCGGTTTTCCCAGATGTACAGCATGGTGTCCTGTACGATATCTTCCGCCACGGGGAGGGAGACCCAGCGTGAGGCGAAGCTGCACAATCCTTTGTAATAGAATCGATAACAGGCTTCGAAACACTGCTTGTCCCCGGCGTTGAGCCGGCGGATGACCAGCCGGTTGTCGAGGATGTCGTATTTGGTGTGAAGGGACATAAACTGTCGTTTCGTGCTTAAATGAAAGTTTAAAAGTACAATTTTTTCCGGAAAACAGTCCGGATTTTCAAAAAAAGGCGGACCTTTGCGGTGAAATGAAACCGGCTTCCGGGACGTGAGGCTTCCCGGGCCGCCGTATTGCGTTACTTATATATGAATACAATCTGGATCGTATTGCCCATATTGATCGTGCTGATGTTTCAGCTCGGCATCGAACTCGACCGGCAGGCATTCGCCGGGGTGATCCGCCGTCCGGCGGCTGTAGTCGCAGGATTGCTGGGGCAACTGGTGTTGCTGCCGCTCATCGCTTTCGGCGTGGCTCTCGTGTTCCGTCTTCCGCCTGTCTGGTTCATGGGACTGCTGTTGATCGCCTGTTGCCCGGGCGGAAGTTCGTCGAACGTCTTTTCGATGCTGGCGAAGGGCGACGTGGCCCTTTCGGTGACGCTGACTGCGCTCAGCAGCCTTATTACACTGGTCTCGATTCCGCTGGTGATGGAATTTGTCGCGCATTTCGTTGCGGTGCATACCGATGCGGTCATCTCCCTGCCGGTCGGCAAACTGTTGATGCAGAACATTGTTCTGTTGTTCCTGCCGATGTTGTGCGGGGCGTTTTTCAGGTATTGGCGGCCTCGGGCGGCACAGCGCGTGCATGCCCTGCTGGGGCGCGTGGCTTTTCCCGCTTTGATGCTGCTGGCCGCGGTATTCTTCGTGCAGTATGCCTCGGCGATCGTGGCAAACTTCGGTGTGCTGGGCCTGGCCGCGGGAACGCTGATCCTGTTGGCAATGGGGGCCGGGTCGCTGCTGGCCCGGGTATTCCGGCTCCGGCGGGCGGTGCGCCGGACGATCGTCATCGAAGTCGGGATGCAGAACGCCGCGCAGGCGATCGCCATCGCGACCTCGCCTTTGATCTTCAACAACGGCGAAATGGCCATCCCGGCCATTGTCTATGCCCTTTTGATGAATGTGATCCTGCTCGCGTACTTGAAATTACTGCCGAAATATTCCGGCGAAGCGGCGTCGGGCGGTGCGTAACTGACTATCTTTGCCGTATGAAATTCCTGAAAGTTGCGATTTTGGTTTTTTGCCTGTTTACGGCGTTTGCCGTGCAGGCGCAGGGCGGGAGTTATCCCGTCAGCGGGCGGGTGATCGACCGTCTGAGCCGTAAGCCCGTGGCTTATGCCGCCGTAGTGCTGGCCGGGCAGGAGCAGAAGGGTGCTTCGACCGACTCGCTGGGGCGGTTCCGCATCGAGCGCGTGAAACCGGGCATCTGGCGGTTGGCGGTCTCGTCGGTGGGCTACAAGAGCCTCACGACGCCTGAATACATGGTGTCGGCCGCCACGCCTTTCGTCGAGATCGAGATGGAGGAGGACGCCGCGCAGTTGGAAGCCGTGACGGTCTCGCCGTCGCCGTTCCGCGTTACGGCGGAGAGCCCCGTGGGGCTGAAGGTAATAGGCTTGCAGGAGATCGAGAAAAGTCCCGGCTCGAACCGCGACGTGTCGCGCATCGTGCGTTCCTATCCCGGTGTGGCCTTTTCACCCGTAGGCTACCGCAACGACCTGATCGTGCGGGGCGGAGGACCTTCGGAGAACAAGTTTTACATGGACGGGATCGAGATTCCGAACATCAACCACTTCGCTACGCAGGGCGCGACGGGCGGTCCGGTGAGTATCGTCAACGCCGACCTCGTGCGCGAAATCAGTTTCTATACGGGAGCTTTCCCAGCCGACCGGGCCGGAGCGCTGAGTTCGGTGCTGGACTTCCGCCTGCGCGACGGCAACGCCGAGAAGCAGACCTTCAAGGCCACGCTGGGCGCTTCGGAGGTGGGACTGAGCGGCAGCGGGCACATCGGCGATAAGACGACTTACCTGTTTTCGGTCCGCCAGTCCTATCTGCAACTGCTGTTCAAGATGCTGGGACTGCCGTTCCTGCCCAATTACATCGACGGGCAGGCAAAGGTCAAGATGCGCCTTTCGGAGCGCGACGAACTGACGGTGCTGGCGCTTGCAGGGTTCGACAACATGCGCCTCAACGTCGACGAGAAGGGCGAGGACGCCGAGTACCTGCTGAGCTACCTGCCCCGCATCCGGCAGGAAACCTTTACGGTGGGGGCTTCGTGGCGCCATTATGCGGGCCGCCACGTACAGACCGTGACGCTGAGCCACAACTACCTGAACAACCGCAACCTGAAATACCTGCGCAACGACGACTCCTCGGAGGATAACCTGACCCTGCGTCTGCGCTCCGTGGAGCAGAAAACCACGCTCCGGGCCGAGAACCGGACCTACCTGGGCCGCTGGACCGTCCGCGAGGGTGTCGAGGTGAATTATTCGAACTACACGAACCGCACGTTGCAGCGGCTCTATACCGATAAAACGCAACTGTCGGATTACAATACCCGGCTGGGAATCGTCGGCTGGGGGCTGTTCGCCGGGGCCGAATACGCCTCGGCCGACAAGCGGTTCACCGCCTCGGCGGGCCTCAGGGCCGACGGGTGCGACTATTCGTCGCGCATAGCGCGGGTGTGGCGCCAGCTTTCGCCCCGGGCTTCGGTCTCCTATGCCGTGAGTCCCGGCTGGTCGGTGAGCGGCAGTGCGGGACTTTATTACCAGTTGCCGCCCTACACGGCGCTGGGATTCAAAGAGAACGATGCTCTGGTCAACGAATCGCTCGACTACATGCGGGTCGGGGTTTTCAGCGCGGGCGTCTACTGGCGGCTGCGTGACCGGCTGATCGTTTCGGTCGAGGGATTTTACAAACGCTACGGCGATGTGCCCCTCTCCGTTACGGACGAAATTCCGCTCTCCTGCAAAGGCAACGACTACGGCGTGGTGGGCAACGAAGAGTTGGTCTCTTCGGCGCAGGGGCGCGCTTATGGCGTCGAGGCGATGGCCCGCTGGCAGATTCCGGGACGCGTGAGCGTCGTGGGGTCGGTGACCGTGTTCCGCTCGGAGTATCGCAACGACCGTTCGGCCCCGTGGATCGCTTCGGCGTGGGACAACCGTTTTGTGGTCAACGTCAGCGGAACCTACGATCTGCCGCGGCATTGGAGCTTCGGCGCGAAACTGAGCGCCGTGGGCGGTGCGCCCTATACGCCCTATGACGTGGAGAAATCGTCGCTCGTCGAGGCGTGGGATGCGCAGGGACGGCCCTATTACGACTATTCGAAATACAACGCCGGGCGGCTCGACGCCTTTGCCCAGTTGGACGTACGTGTCGACAAAGTGTTTTATTTCCGCCGCTGCATGCTGGGTATCTACATCGACCTGCAGAACGTTGCGGGCGGCAAACTGCGTCAGCCCGACGTGCTGATGTCTACGGGTGAGGTCGAGAATCCATCGGCTCCCGCGTCGGAGCGGCGTTACCGCATGAAATACCTCGAACAGGTGAGCGGCACGCTCCTGCCGACGCTGGGCCTGACGGTCGAGTTTTAAGCTTTCGGAGCCGCTTTTGCGGCGCTTTTACGGGCGTTGCGCCTGTCCATCGCGAAACTGATGATGAAGGGGATCGAGAGGAAGACCACCGTGCCGGTCACGACCAGCCACGTATACATCGCCGGACTGCCTACGGGCAACTGCGAAGGCGGGAAGAAGGTGACGACGAACGAAAAGAGCACGGCGAGGAACCCCACGCCTCCGATCAGCCACATGCCCGTATTTCCGCCCGGCACGCGGTAGCTGCGGATGAGTTTGGGCTGTGTGTAGCGCAGGCGGATTCCCGCGGCGTACATCATCATATACATAATCAGGTAGAGTCCCACGGTCAGGGCGCTCAGCAGGAAGAATGCCACGCTGACATCGCTCATCACGATGTAGAGCGACGAAAGGAGCGTCACGATGCAGCCCTGGATGATCAGGATGTTGATCTGTACGCCGTTCTTGTTGGTCTTTTGCAGGAAGCAGGGGAGCGCTCCGTCCCTGGCTGTCCACAGCAGGCCGCGGCTGGGACCCGAAATCCACGACATCACGCCCGCCAGCGCGCCGAAGGCTACCAGCAGTCCCATGACGTTCGAGAGCCAGCCCACGTGGTAGCGGTCGAAGACGATCTGGAAGGTGGTGAAGAGTCCCGACTGGAGGTTGATCTGGTCGTAGGGGGTGATGATGGCCACGGCCAGCGCGCCCAGCGTAAACAGCCCGAACGAGATCAGCGCCGCGAGGAACATCGCCCGCGGGAACTGCGTCTGGGGCTTTTTCAGTTCCGGTGCGTGGACGGCGTGTACCTCTACGCCGGCGAACAGCAGCAGGATGCCCGCCAGGAAGGCGATGTCGCTCATGCCCGTGATGTGGGGGAAGAGGCGCGGATGGACGTGCTGTGCGGCGTCGACGTTGACGACCTGCGAGACGGTGGCCGGAATCTCCTTCAGGGCGATTTCGTTGCCGCCCGCCATCCAGATGACCGCCATCACGATCACGACGATGCCCGGGAGCACCGTGCCGATGAGGAATCCTTTCGACGTGATGCCCGAGATGGCCGACGTGCCGCGCAGCGTGACGAGCGTCGCGCACCAGTACATCGCGATCGAGAACAGCCCGACGTAGAGGCCGTTCTGCGCCAGCGCCGGGACGCCGATCATGTAGGCGATCGATGCGGCGGCGAATCCCAGTACGGTGGGATACCAGACGACGTTCTGAATCCATTGTAGGAAGATGGCCGAGAAACCCAGGTGGCGGTTGAAGGCCTCCTTGACCCAGGTGTAGACGCCGCCGCCGCGGTCGGCGAAGGCGCTGCCCAGTTCGGCGCCCACGAGTGCCGCGGGGATCAGGAAGAGAAACGTCGCGAAGAAGATGTAGAAGAACATCGTCAGCTCCTCCTGGGCCATCATCGGAAGGCCGCGCAGGCTGATGACGGCGGCAGCGGTCATCAGCGCCAACTGTGTCGTCGTGATATTTTTTTGTTTTGCCATGGTGGATAGGTTGGATTTTTGCTGTTTTCTGTCATCGGTCGCCGCACAGTTTTCGTGCCGGAGCGCGTTATCGGACAGGAAAATCGGCCGACGGAGCGCCGCATGGGACCGATCGGAATACCCGGTGGCTTTTTTTGAACTCCGCGGCATCCGGAAACAGCGGGGCGGCACGCGCCCGGCCGGCCTTCGGGCCGGACCGCCTGCGGACACACAAAAACAGCAGGGAATCTCTCGATTGCCTGCTGCCTTCGGAGGTTGCCCTCCTAAAACTACTAACCCAAACTTAAATAAATGAAGAAACCTCACTGCGGTTGCTGTTCCGCAGTTGACTGAAGTAAGTACAAAGTGCGTGCCGAACCCGTAGCCGGGGCGCGCCGCAGACCGTTTGGTCGATTATCGGGACTTGTAATGGAATTTTCATCGGAATAATTTTGTTTTTATTTCTTTTATTGTTTTATTTGTGACGGATATTCAATGATAATAGCTATAAAAGAAAATATATAGCATCCTGATATGGAAGATGAGAAAGATATTTTACGGCGGATGAGCGGCGGGGACAGTGATGCCTTCCGGCTTGTCTTCCTGAAATACGCCCCGCGTGTGGAGGCCTTCGCCATGAAGATGCTGAAGAATATCCACGAGGCGCAGGACGTGTCGCAGAATATCTTCACCAAACTGTGGATGCAGCGCCGTGAACTGGCCCAGGTTCAGTCGCTCAACGCTTACCTGTTCCGCATGACGCGCAATGCTGTGCTGGACATCTGTAAGCACAGCCGGATCCGGATGCAGTTCGAAAACAGCGCCCGGGTCGACGGGCAGATTCTCTGCGACGATGTTACCGAGCGGATCGACACGGCCGAACTGTCGCGCCAGATCGAAGCCGCCGTCAGCAAGATGCCTGCCCGGAGGTATGAAATCTACCGCCTGTCGCGCGAATGCGGCAAGAACAACCGTGAAATTGCCGAGGAGTTGAATATCAGCCCCAAAAGCGTTGAAAACCAGATTACGAAAGCGCTCGGCAGCATCAAAAAGGAAATTTCCTGAATTTTATTTTCATTTCGGCGTAGGGGTGTTGCGCCGCTGGATCGTCTTGTATGTGTAAGAGGATGACAGCGGACTGCGGCGCCCCGGCATTTTGCCGCACGATGCTTCCCCACGGAAAAAAGCCATGACTAAAAAGACCAAGAACATAGTTTCCGATTTCGCGAACAACGACATGCCCGCCGAGGTGCAGGAGCAGTTCCGCTGCTGGCTGGACGAGCATGCGGGCGGCGAGGCTGCGGAGGAACAACTGCTCGAGGAGTGGAACGCGGCGAAGCTCGGCCCGGTGAACGGTGCTGCCTATGAGCAGTCGTTCGAGCGGCTGATGCAGTCGAGATACAAAACGGAAAACTGAACCAACGGAATCAAAAAGAATTATTACGTCAAAG
>OGXQ01002132.1_pt1 | contig 13992 bp, 15 predicted proteins | sample 1576291 | NCBI WGS metagenome assembly OGXQ01 (sample SAMEA3541575, study PRJEB24748) | human gut metagenome | biome: human gut; feature: human-associated habitat; material: faeces | place: China | collected 2012 | reverse complement strand
CATCCGGGTCAGTGAAGTGGTCTGGTGGTAAATATAGTAGATGGAACCTAACAGGAGACAGATTAATAAAAAGTATCCGCAGGCGATTTTGAAGGATGTATTTTGTTTCATAAAAGTAAGGCTATGGCCGTTCATTCCTTTTGCAAAACTAAGAAAAACTTCCGAAAAGAGGGAAGAAGACGGCTTCAAAAGTCCTTTTGCCGCAAAAATCGTATTTTATTGTGGGAATGTGTGATGTCTGGTAGGATGATGCCTCTTATCTTTGGCATCATTTTGTAGATACAACTTAACCTTTTAGAACCGATGAATGTATTAAAAGTAAGGCCCGTGGCCTTGGAGATGTTTTGCGCGTGCCTGTCCGTTCCTGTGGCCGGGCAGCTCAGACAGCAAAGTTTTTTGAGTGAGAAATGGGATTTCCGTCTGGATAGGGATGAGGCGGAGGACGTATGGGAGCAAGTGGACGTGCCTCACACGTGGAATGCGAAAGACGGCACGTCGCCCGATTATTACAGGGGCGACGGCACGTACCGTTACACCTTGTCCGTTTCGCCCGCGATGATGAAAAAACGTATCTTTTTGCGTTTCGAGGCGGACGACCTCATCCTGGAACTCGACGTACTTCTGGATCATCTGCTTCAGGGTCAGGACCTTCGGCACCTTGTGGTCGATGGCCAGCATGATGACGCCCACGGTATCCTGCAGCTGGGTGTACTGGTACAGCTGGTTCAGGACGACCTGGGGGTTGGCGTCCTTGCGCACGTCGATGACGATGCGCATTCCCTTGCGGTTGGTCTCATCGTTCAGGTCGCTGATGCCCTCGATCCGCTTATCCTTCACGAGGTCTGCAATGTTCTCGATGAGGCGCGCCTTATTGACCATGTACGGGATCTCCGTCACGATGATCTGCGCGCGGCCGCGTCCAGGCCCTTCTCCCGCAGCCAGGCGGGCATGTCCTTGGACTGCTTCTTCCCCGCCGCGTAAAAGGCCTCCGGGTTACCGGCGGTGCCGAAGAGGGCCCTCACAGGGCATCTCCCGGCCGGGCGCCGGCCCGGAAGGGGGTTTCGATGCCGTAACGCAGGACCCGAAAGATGGTGCCAAACCGAATGGGGTGGACCAGCAGGGTGAGGACCCCGGCATTGTTGCCCCCCCAGATGTCGGTGAAGATCTGGTCCCCCACGATGGCGGTCTGGGCCGGGGTGACGCCCATGCGCCCCATGGCCCGCTGAAAACCGCCGGACTTGGGCTTGCCCGCGTGGCCCTCATAGGGGACCCCCAAGGCCTCGGCAAACCGCTGGGCAATGTGGTCGTGATAACGGTACCGCGTCAGGGACCGCACCCCGTCCGGCAGCTCCCACACCACCTCCGGCAGACGGTCGAGAAAGCTTTCTCCATAGGCCGCACGGTAGCTGTCCTCAAAATCATCGGTATAGGGAAGGATCAGGGGCTTCTTTTCCTCCGCCTTCCCCAGCGTCTCCTTGTGTACAAACTGCGGCTCATCGGTAAAGATAGAAGGAACCGCTTTACCGAACTCCGCACCCACCGCCCCGGCATAGACTTCATGGGTGGTCTCTGCAAAACGCTCTATGGCACGCTTATTCAATGTGTTGACATAGGTTTCATTGTTATACCAGGAGGAGGGCTCGCTGATTTCCAGATAGGCATACCAGGCTCCATCCGCTTCCTCTTCGGGCGCCAGTCTCCGGTAGGCGGCAAGGCGCCCGTCCCGCAGTTCTATCTGATACCGGGCAAGCTCCGTACCCTTTCCGGTAAAGACGCCCTTCGCTCCGATTCCTTGCGGCCAGTCCCCTCCTCTTTGGAAAACGGCGTGAAGACCAGATAACGGCTGCGGAATTCCGGATCCTTGGTCACCGCTCCCCCACAGGCTCCGGACGGCCAGCGGTCTTCGTCGTACAGACAGGCCTTCATCTGCAAAGCTCCGGCCTTATCCACACAAGCTTTCACCACATCCAAAAATTCTTCTCCCAGATAGGGTGTGTTCAGGCCCGTGTCGATAGGGCAAAACTGTCTACTCGATGGATTGAATTTTGAAAATAGGAGTATGCAGAATGTTGGATTTCAAGATTCAAGCTTAAGAAAAGCAAGCTTTAATAATACAAATTTGAATGGTATTGATTTTGCTTATAGTGATCTTTCAAATGCGTTTTTTTCAGGAGCAATATTAGAAAAAATAAATTTTTCAAATGCTCTTTTGGATGATATTGATTTTAGTAATGCTACTCTTATTAATTGTAATTTTACAGGTGCCAAAATTAGAAGGGGAAAATTTGACTTAACTAAAGTGGTAGATTGTGCATTTAAAGATTTGAAAGTGGAGGATGTAAATTGGGGTACTACGAAAATTCAGAGGTGTCATTTAGAAAATGTAAAGTTTACAAATTCATGTTTAGATAGAATAAAACTTAGAAAGGAAACGATTAATAATTCTGAATTTATAAATTGTAGTTTAAAAAAGGCGGATTTGGAAAGATGTAATGTTCAAGAAAGTATATTTGGAGAATGTGTGTTAGATGAAATTATATTAATTGGTGCAGAACTTTGCAATATAGAAATTACAAAAACATCATGCAGAAACGCAAATTTAAGTAATTCATCTATTGAGGATAGTCAGCTTATAAGTATAGATTTTGAAAACACAAGCTTTACTCAGGCAATTTTAAAGAAAAATAGCTGGGAACATATGAAATTTCGAAATTCAGATTTTAGACATACACAAATTTTTACAGATGATTTCATCAAGTTAAAAAAATATGATGCAGATTTAAGATGGTCAGTGGAGAAGAATGAGGATTTTTAAGATAAGTTAGGTTAGTCCACGCAAGTTTGAAATTTGTCAGCTCTAAAATAATAATTTATTCAAAATTTTTGGTCCTTACTTGACATCAGCAGATGACGGTCCGCATCCGAGGTATACAGAACAGCTTTTGGATGGTTTAAAAGAACGAAATGTGGTGGCAACTTTTTTTGTGACCGGGGAGAATGCACAGAATTATCCCAATATTATCCGGAGAGAACAGGAGGAAGGACATCTGATCGGAAACCATACGTACAGTCATATCCAACTCACCTCCGGGAACAGGGAAACGTTCCGGGAGGAACTGGTAAAGACCAATGAGATCCTGGAAAATATTACCGGGGAAAAGGTGAGCTTCGTTCGTCCGCCCTATGGAAGCTGGGACAAAAGTTTTGAAAAAGAATTAAATATGTTCCCGGTGCTGTGGAATATTGATCCACTGGACTGGTGCTCCCACAATGCAGAGTGTATTGCGGCAAAAGTGGTGGAAAAGGCCGGAGACGGTGATATTATTCTGATGCACGATTATTATGATACTTCTGTGACTGCCGCACTGGAAGTGGTGGATGTTTTGCAGAAACGTGGATTCCAATTCGTAACAGTGGAGGAAATATTGTTTGACTGAAAGCTTCCGGTGTGCGTATAATTGTCATGGAAATTACAGATGAGTTTGGAAACTGAGAAAGAAAACCTATGATAAAAATAGCATTTTGTGATGATGATCTGTCGGTACTGAGAGAACTTGGTGCGCTGATGGACAAGTATCGGGTAGAACGGAATCAGAATATTATGTATGCTTCATTTAACAGTCCGCTGGAGCTGCTGACGGAAGTGGAGAGAGGAACGAGGCTGGATATTATTTTTCTGGATGTGCTGATGCCTGCGCAGAACGGTATCAGTACGGCCATGGAAATCCGGCAGTATGATACTTCGGTAAAGATTATCTATCTGACATCTTCGGCAGAGTATGCTGTGGATTCTTATTCGGTAGGCGCTTATTTTTACCAGTTGAAGCCTATCTGGCAGGAAAGTTTTTACCGCTTGATGGATTCTGTACTTTCGGAATGCCATAAAGATAAGGAAAACAGCTTGATCCTGCGCAGCAGAACCGGAATCACCAGACTGGATCTTGACCGGTTGCAATATTGTGAGGTGATGGGACGGACACTTTTGTTCCACCGCAAGGACGGAGAAGTACTGGACAGTATCGGCAGATTGGATGATCTGTGCGAACAGTTGAAGGATTACGAACAATTTGTACGCTGCCACAGGTCCTATCTCATCAATATGGATTATGTGCAGAATATTTCCAGTAAGACCATCACCATGACAGATGGCATACAGATTCCGATTCCTCATGGAAAATATTCGGAATTAAAAGATAAATTTTTTGATTATTTCTTTCGTAAAAACCAAACATTTTTAGCATAGAATTACCCTGCAAGGCGACCGGAGAATATTTCTCCGGTCGTTTCATTACATATTTGGGTCGATTGGTGTCATGAAGAGTCTGAAACGGGTAAAATACGGTACAATATGTTCAGACAACAGAAAAATGTTGTAAGAAGGAGGAAATATATTATGAAGAACAAAACTTTTGCATGTGTGATGGGACTGGTACTGGCATTGTCTCTGACAGCCTGCGGTGAGGAAGAAGTGATTGTGGAGAACACCAACGAAGAAGTGTCTGTAGAAGTACAGACCCAGGAAGCAACAGAAGCTCCCACAGAGACTGTAGCAGAGACTGTAGCAGAGACAGGTACAGAAGCAGAGGGCGGTCCCCTGTTACAGGTGGCAGTTATGGAGATCCCGGATCTGAGTGGTACAGAATGGAACTTTGCCGGCGGTATGATCGATGGTGTTGAGATGGAAGAAGAGGATCTGAACGCAACACTGGAGACTTATGGCGGTACCTTACAGCTTGTATTTGGTGAAGACGGTGCAGTTACCATGGTACAGGGCGGCGGAAATGCAGAAGGTACTTATGAGTATTCCGATGACAACACAGCTATCAAGATGACACTTGATTTTGGTGGAACAGAGGTTACCTATGCCGGATTTTTGTCTGAGGTGGGAGATACTGTAACACTGATCGCTATGTCTGATATGAATGGTTATGACGGACTTTATTTTGTACAGTAAGGTACAATAAGAAATTTTGAGAGCATAGAAGGAATGAAAAGGGGAGGGGAGAAGCAACGATGGAGATTATAATTATCGTATTGCTGCTTGCCTCCCTTTTTGGTGTCTGGCTCGTATCGGTACGGTGTAAGCTGGAGATACAGGAAGAAAATATCCGGAATGCCATGCAGCAGACACTGGTACAGCTTTCCGCAGAACGGGAGGCTCTGGAAGCATTGGCGGAGCTTCTCGGACATACCATGGATGCAGAGAATTTGCGGAAAATGAAATTTACTTCGGAGAGTGCACAGAATGCCGAAATGACCGGGATGCCGGAGTGGATAGCAGAACAACAGAGAGAATTATTGAGAGTACAGAAAAATATTGCAGAGATCTCGGAAACCATGCCTCTTTTGCAGGCACAGGAGACTTATCAGAAATACTGGAAAGCAACAAAAAGTTATGAACATATGGTGAAGACCAGTGAACTGATCTATAACGATTCTGTGGAAAACTATAATTGTATGCTTCACAGAATACCGGATCGTATCGCAGCGGGAATCTGTGGATATCACCGGAAAAAATTAATTGAGATCATGTGATCCATATACATTCTTAAGGAGGGTAAAACGATGGGATTATTTACAAACAACAAAAAGTTATGTCCGATCTGCGGAAGTCCGACACCGAGACTGCTGGCTTCAGCGGTGGAGGGGCAGAATCTCTGTAAGGAGTGTGCAGCCAAGATCGATCTGCCGGATGGTGTGTTCAATTCCATGACGCTGGATGATTTCCGGGAATATATCAAGTGTTATGATGCCAACAAGCCGCTGCGTGACAGCTTCACAGAGACTTACCGTTATGATTTCGGATTTTTCAAGGGAAGCCTGGTACTGGATATGGATCACCAGCTGCTGCGGCTGGGAGTCGTTGACACGGCATTTGCATTGAAGCCCTCCGACATTAAGTCCTTCCGTATTCTGGAGGACGGAGAGGTACTGTACGAAGGAGAAAAGGGGAACTTCCGGAGCTACAAGAGCAATATTAAGGAGCGTTTAAATGAGTTAAAGCCCAGAATCGATGAATACAGAATGCTGCGGCATCAGTATGAGATGATGGAAGAAATGCGTCGTAACATGGAGGACAGCAGAAGAGACGATAACTTCAGAAGAGACGATAATTTCAGAAGAGATGATCCGGATTACAGAGACCGTATGACCGAGCCGGATTTCAATATTCCGAATCCGGTAGAGAAATTCGCTGTAGAGATCACGCTGGAGCACCCTTACTGGAAGAGATTCTATAAGGAGACGGGAGCACCGAAATTCAATTCCGATCAGCCCAGCACCATCGATTATCTGGACGATAATACCCAGAAGACGGAAGGACTGCATGCACTGGCGCAAAACCTGATGCAGATCATTGATCCCCAGGTACAGGAACAGGTAATAAATCTCCATGCCGCAACCCAGAGTACGCAGAGTGCACCGCAGGCCGCACCCGTACAGGCAGAGGATCCCACCGTGGCACTGCCTAAATATAAGGCACTGCTGGATGCAGGTGTCATTACGGCAGAGGAATTCGAAGCCAAGAAGAAACAGCTGCTGGGACTGTAAACCTGATTTTACAAGAATTCGGATTGGAGAAAACAGATGAAAAAGATATTACAGAAAATCGGACTGTTAGCAGCGGCAGTGATGCTGCTGTGGGGCTGGCAGGGAATGGAAGCAAAGGCGGCAGTAACCGAAGACACCATAAAATGGCTACGACAAGGAGTAAACTTAAGTGAGTGGGATTTTACATATGATCCTGATCATCATTACACGCTGAGTTATGGTATGGGCGTCGGCTATGGAACTGGGTGCAATACTCCTTACAATCAACATCATTATGTTATTTACATAGAGCCGGAGGATGGATATTGTTTTGCAACAAATGCGCCTACGGTTACTGCAAACATAAGGGACACGGAGGGAAACGTGACACAAACGATTACGTTGAATCCAATTGGAAGAAGCAGTGCAACAACCGGCTATGGATATGAAGTATGTAGTTTGATCGGTAAGACGGGAAATCTAGATTTGCGTGTAGAAGCTGAGAAGCTGGATCTGAGCACAAAGTTTTTAGAAAATGAAGGTCTGCTTCCCAATGATGCAACCAGTTATTTTTCTTTTTATACAGGCTGGAATTCGGTGTATGACTTTGTGAGCAATCAGAGCATATCCTATCATATTACGAATGCAGCAGGTGATAATGTAGATCCTTTGTTTAACGTAGAAGTGTCTGATTATACCGGCAACAATGGAGAAAAGGTTGGACAAGGTGTAAAGGTAAGCTATCAGACATCGGATTGTGCTCCGTCCGGAAAATATACCATGACGGTTACATTGACCTATGATGATATAGTTCCTTCTCCCCGGAAGGAGGTTACCAGCTTCGAATTTACAGTAGGTGAACCAGAGGTAAAAGTATCAGAGACAAGTGCGGAAGCACCAAAAGATATCTACAAAATCATTGAAGGCGTCAAGAGCACCTGGAACGGCAGCACCACCGAGGGTCTGACCATCCGTGGCGACGGTGATTTTGCTAAATTTGCTGGTGTCCGTGTAGACGGCAACTGGATTCCCAGTGCCCACTACGAGGCAAAATCAGGCTCCACTATTGTGACCCTGAAACCTTCCTATCTGGCATCCCTGTCAGAGGGTGAACATACCGTGGACATCATGTGGATCGATGATTCCGCAAGTACCACATTTACGGTAGCTGCAAACACCGCAGCTGCACAGCCGGAGCTGGACAGCGTGCCTAAGACCGGTGAAGGTGTGATGGGATGGATGCCTGAGATACTGCTGCTTGCAGCTGCAGGTCTGGTGACATTCGGAGGAATTCTCCGCAGACGTAGTAAAATTGATCTTTAAAGGGAAACGCCACATAAAAATTGTGTAAAAAGTAGATATATTTTAAATTGACGAGCACATGGCTGTTGGATATACTATAACTGTATCACGTTTTAAACGACGTGATACGGAAAGCAGGATCCGACAGCCATGAGCAGTTTACAAAAGAAAGAAACATTATTAATCGTTGATGATTCAAAATTTCAAAGAGTAGTGATCAGACAGTCTCTCGGGGAGCATTTTAACTTCGCAGAGGCTGTTTCCGGTGAAGAATGTCTTACGATCATGGAGAAGGAAAGCGATGCCATTGATCTGGTGCTGCTGGATCTGGTCATGCCGGGGATCGACGGCTTTGAAGTACTGCGCCGCAGACAGAATATGGAGGGCTTCAAGGACACGCCGGTTATCGTTCTGACGAATACGGAATCGGTGTCTTCCCAGTCGGAAGCATTTGCACTGGGGGCGGATGAATTCATTATCAAACCGGTAGATGCCCGGATCGCGCTTACCCGCATCAATAATACACTGGGTGTAAAACGCAGGTTGCAGAATAGCAGAGATGAGCAGAAGGCCTGGAAGACAAAGTCGCAGATTGACGAGATGACCAGTCTGTTCAACAAGATGACAGTAGAGAAGCTGATCACGAAGACTCTGACAGAACATGAGGATGGTCTGCATGCTCTTATGGTGATAGATATCGATAATTTCAAATCCATAAATGATGTATACGGTCATACTATGGGAGACCATGTGATCAGCGTCATTGCAGGAGTCATTTCTTCACAGTTCCGCAGCACAGATTATGTGGGACGTATGGGTGGAGATGAGTTCGCAGTATTGATGGGAGACATTCCGTCCAAAGAGATTGCACTGATCAAGGCAGAGAATCTGGTCAACCTCGTAAAATATAAAGAGAACTTATCCATACCGGAAAATATATCCATCAGTGTGGGAATAGCATTTTCCGATCCGGAGGATCATTGCTACTATGATCTTGCGGCAAAAGCAGATCAGGCATTGTATGTATCCAAGAAGTCGGGAAAAGGACGCTACAGCGTGTTCGGTGAGGAAAATCAGATCCCGGATCAGAAATTACAGGCTTTTGTGTGGTCATCCTCCCGTAATGTTACTAGCATGCTGGAGTTTGCACTGCCGGAGTTTGTTCATCTGAAGAAAGTATCCTCGGTGGAAGAGATCAGAGAGAACATGGGAGAGAAGACCGGCGAAGACATTCTGGGCCTGTTCGTGGATGTATCAGAAGAAGAGGACGGAGGACAGGCACGCTGGCAGGAGCTTGGAGGATTACAGAGAGAACATGCGCTTCCCATGATCGCCATCTGCAAGGAGGGGAATCTTGTACAGATGAAATGTGCGTTGGAGACGGAAGGGATCCAGGATCTGCTGCTAGCCCCGCTGGAGGCAAATGTACTGAAGCGGCGGATGAAGATTTGGACGCAAAATTAGAAACAGAGGATGTGATCATATGGATTTATTTGAATATATGCGAAGCACCAATATGGAAAAAGAGGCTCCTCTGGCGGCGAGAATGCGTCCCCGGACACTGGATGAGGTCGTAGGGCAGGAACACATCATCGGTAAGGATAAGCTGTTGTACCGCGCCATCAAAGCAGACAAGATCAGCTCCATTATTTTCTACGGACCGCCCGGCACCGGCAAGACGACGCTGGCGAAGGTCATTGCCAATACCACCAGTGCGGAATTCCGGCAGATCAATGCAACGGTAGCCGGTAAAAAGGACATGGAAGAAGTGGTGGAAAAGGCTAAGGAACTGCAGGGAATGTACGGAAAACGTACGATCCTGTTCATCGATGAGATCCACCGTTTTAATAAAGGACAGCAGGATTACCTGCTCCCGTATGTGGAGGATGGTACGATCATCCTCATTGGTGCAACCACAGAGAATCCTTATTTTGAAGTGAACGGAGCTCTGATCTCCCGCTCGGTGATCTTTGAATTAAAGCCGATTCCAAAGGAAGCAATCAAAGAACTGTTAAAAAAAGCGGTCTACGATACGGACCGCGGAATGGGTGCCTATAACGGAACCATAGATGAAGATGCGTTAGATTTTCTGGCGGATATCTCCGGTGGAGATGCCAGACACGCGCTGAATGCCATTGAACTGGGAATTATGACTACTGAACCTTCCGCTGACGGGAAGATTCACATTACTCTGGATGTGGCACAACAGTGTATTCAGAAGAGAGCAGCACGATATGATAAAAATGGTGACAATCATTACGATACCATTTCCGCATTTATCAAAAGTATGCGGGGGTCTGACCCGGACGCGGCGGTATATTACCTGGCGAGAATGTTGAATGCAGGAGAGAGCGTGACTTTTATCGCAAGACGTATCATGATCTGTGCTTCGGAGGATGTGGGAAATGCAGATCCACAGGCACTGGTGGTAGCGGTAAATGCATCTCTGGCGGTGGAACGGGTAGGTATGCCGGAGGCACAGATCATTTTGGCTCAGGCAGTAACCTATGTTGCCACAGCGCCTAAGAGCAACCGCAGCTATGAAGCGGTATCTCAGGCAATGCAGGAGGTACATGCCACCGGAGATCTGCCGATTCCGACACACCTGCAGGATGCACATTATAAAGGAGCAGCAAAATTGGGACATGGCACAGGATATAAATATGCACATGATTATCCGAATGATTATGTGGAACAGCAGTATCTGCCGTATGAACTGAGCGGCAGAGAGTTCTACCAGCCATCCGGCAACGGCTATGAAGTGAAGATCCGCGAGCATATGGCGAGAATTAAAAAAGAAGCCGCAGAGGCTTCTTCTGAAAATAACGAATCCTAAATGAAATACCTGATCGAGGAATTAGAATAATTCGAGGAATTAGAATAATTCCTTGATCAGGTATTTGTAGATTTCCTGATTTTTTTTCTGCCAGTTGTCGCAGATAGCAGCCGCAGTTTCTTCCACGGGAACGGATAATGTGATGTCCACCAGATTGATACCGCGGTCTTTTGCTACCAGATGAGCCTCGTATTCGCCGGAAGTGGATTTATAATAATCTCCGAGAACAGATACTTCATTTCGAAGTGTGAATTCGTTCTCGCGGAAATAGGTATCGATTTCCTGCTTGATCGTATCGCCGATGCGGTTTTCGAAGAAATTCAGAGTTTCTTTTCCTTCGGGAGTGATGGACAGATGCGTACGGTTACGAATGGATTGCGTGGCGATCATACCGGCATCGGTCAATTCGTTGATCACCTGCTGCAGCGTCAGGAAGTTGGTATATTCTTTTCCTAAAATGAAATCGCTGACCTGCGCGGCCGTGAGAGGGAAGGTGACACGATTCAGCATATAGAGCACAATGAGTTTATATAGGGTAAGCGGATCTTGTAACATAATGTCATAACAGCCTTTCTTATACAATCTTGTATTACGATCTTATATTTGATACAGGTCACCCTGACGGATGCCCTGTTTTTTCATGCGATGATGCAAAGCATTCAACACCCCACGTTTATCCAGGCTCCATTTCGGAGCGATCAGCAGATCCTTCGGACCATCACCGGTGACACGGTGGATCACAATCTCCGGTGACAGATGAGCCAGACAGGAGATGACCAGATCCAGGTAGGCATCCAATGTCAGAACCTCAAATTTCCCGGCAATGTAATCCCCGGCCAGATCCGTGTCTGCCAGAACATGAAGTAATTGCAGCTTGATGCCGAACGGGGAGATACGGTTCAGATAATTTATGGTCTGAAGAACCTGTGTATCAGACTCCCCGGGAAGCCCCAAAATCGTGTGAACAATGATGGGAATCTGTAGCGTCCTCAGATCAGCACAGGCTTTTTCGAAGCAGGATAAAGGGTAGCCTCTGCGGATATAGGAAGCGGTCTCTTCATGAATGGTCTGGAGACCAAGCTCGACCCAGAGAAATTTATCACGGTATTCTTCCTTCAGGCGGGAGAGCAGTGCCAGTACCTCCGGTCCCAGGCAGTCCGGTCTCGTGGCGATGGAGATGCCGCAGATGTCCGGATGATCCAGGGCAGAACGATAGACCTCTTCCAAATACGGGAGAGGTGCGTAAGTATTGGTATATGCCTGAAAATAAGCGATCAGATCCTGTCCGATGGATTTATTGCCGAAGTTGGAAATGCCTTCCGCAATCTGTTCTTCCATCGATTTGCCGAGGATGTCTACGGCAAAATCGCCGCTGCCGCCGCGACTACAGAAGATACAGCCCCGAGTGTCCAGGGTGCCGTCCCGATTGGGACAGGACATCCGGGCATTCAGGGCTATTTTATAACATTTATGGTGAAACGTATTTTTACAATAGGAATCCAGAGAGTAGTAGGGTTTACCGTGCCAGTCTCTTGCTATGTCTGTCCGTTGCATCAGTGAATATGACTTTTCACAGCGTCAGCCACAACTTCGGCTACCTGAGGATCGAAAGCTTCCGGCATAATATTGTCGTCAGACAGCTTGTCTGCGGGAACCAGGCCTGCAATGGCTTCTGCGGCTGCCAGCTTCATTTCCTCGGTGATCTGTGTAGCACGTCCTTCCAGAGCACCCTTGAAAATACCGGGGAATGCCACCACGTTGTTTACCTGATTGGGGAAATCACTGCGTCCGGTTCCTACGACACGGGCACCGGCTGCTTTTGCTACATCCGGCATGATCTCGGGCACGGGATTGGCCATGGCGAACAGGATGGAATCGCGGTTCATGGAAGCTACCATTTCCGGTGTGACAATGTTGGGAGCGGATACACCGATGAAAATATCAGCACCCTTCAGAGCATCTGCCAGAGATCCGGTCTCGTTGTTTAAATTGGTTACTTCTGTCATTTTTTTCTGCATCCAGTTTAAACCTTCGGTGTCTTTGGATACGATACCTACTTTATCGCACATGATAATATTGGGGAATCCATAGGTCAGAAGCAGCTTCGTAATAGCTACACCGGCGCTGCCGGCACCGTTTACCACGACACGGCAGTCTTCTTTTTTCTTGCCGACTACCTTCAGGGCATTGATCACACCGGCGAGAACAACGATAGCGGTACCGTGCTGATCGTCATGAAATACCGGAATATCCAGAAGCTCCTTCAGACGTTCCTCAATCTCAAAGCAGCGGGGAGCGCTGATGTCTTCCAGATTGATGCCGCCGAAGCCGGGTGCCAGATAAGTTACGGCTTTGATGATCTCCTCAGTGTCCTGGGTATCCAGACAGATGGGAACTGCATTGACATTGCCGAATTCCTTGAAGAGGACTGCCTTGCCTTCCATAACGGGCATTGCCGCATAGGGACCGATATTACCGAGACCGAGAACCGCACTTCCGTCGGAGACGACAGCAACGGTGTTGGCTTTCATGGTATATTTGTAAGCGGCTTCTTTGTCCTTTGCAATTACTTTGCAGGGTTCCGCAACACCGGGAGTATAAGCGATCGCAAGATCTTCACGGGTCTTGACGGGAGTCTTGGAGACGGTTTCCAGTTTGCCGTTCCATTTTTCGTGCATCAGTAATGCTTTTTCGTTGGTTGTCATGACAATACCTCTCTTAATTGTATTAATAGTTGATCTGTCATACAGATTTCTGTGTTTGACAGCTATTAGTAATGATATAATAGAATCGATGTCTTAGCAAGGATTTGTAAAAAAATAATTTTGGGACTTCCTATTTGAAAAAAAATATATTATAATAGACGCAGATGTTGTTTTTATATCTTTTTAATTCATCACACATCATAGGTAGATCAAGATGTAAATCCCCTTAGTTAACAGTTTTATGGACGATAATAAGGAATAGAGGAGGAGTTTATGAGAGAAAAATATGAATCGTTGCCGTTAGTTCAGTTAAAAGAACTGGCAAAAGTACGCGGTCTGAAGGGTACTTCTACGATGAAAAAGGCAGAACTGGTAGAAGCTATGCTGGCAGAGGATGAGCGGCTGAAAAAAGAGGAAGAGGCTAAAGCAGCAGAGCAGAAGCAGGAGTCTGCGACAGAGATCGTCAGAAGCGAAGAACCGCAAAAGCAGGAGAGATCGGAACGTCCTGTCAGACAGGAGAGGAATTACAGACCGGATCGCAATTATCGTGGGGAGAGTGCGGAGAACGTAGGCGTGCGGAGCGAAGCCTACACCAAAGAACGTACTTTCAATCCCAATAAT
>OGXQ01002131.1_pt1 | contig 13996 bp, 10 predicted proteins | sample 1576291 | NCBI WGS metagenome assembly OGXQ01 (sample SAMEA3541575, study PRJEB24748) | human gut metagenome | biome: human gut; feature: human-associated habitat; material: faeces | place: China | collected 2012 | reverse complement strand
CGTACGGAAATTTACGGTGTCTCCGCAGTATTCCTGTTTTGCAAGAATACTGCGGACAACATATCCGCTCCAACTGAACGGGTGGGTAAACTCCTTTTTGTTTTTCCTTATTCCAATTCCTTTTTTGTAAAGTAAACAGCCGGGGTTTCAACCTTGTCATCAAACAGCGTGCGGGCTATGTCATAAGGTCCGCAGCCTTCTATTGTGAAATGGAAAATTCTGCGGACGACTGTAGCCGCTTCCTCATCAATCAGCCAATGATTTTTGTTGTTCGGGTCTTTCTTGTAACCGTAAATAGCCGAGTTGGTTGTCGGCTTTCCCGATTCGTGCAGATAGTTTGCAATATCAAAAGCATACTATGCCCGAGCGTAAGTGTAGCAACTGGTTTGACGGTTATGTTACAAAAACAAATCCACGTCTAAAAGGTAACACAAGATAACAAAAAACTGTACAGCCGAATATGGTTGTACAGTTTTTAGTTTTATATGTTATTTTATAGGAATGTAACATTGTACGAATTTGCACAATTTGAGCCGTAGGGGATTGTTAATCCTACCCGATAAAGCCTTGAACGAACACAATAACAATCAGCACGGGGAGTGCGTATTTAAGGTACGGCTTCAGCACTCTTGAAAGTTTAAGACCTTTACCCGTGTTACATTCTTCAAAGTAATTGTCAAAGCCCCAGCCGAATTTTGTTGTGCAGAACAGGAGATAAACCATTGCGCCAATCGGAAGAAGAAGGTTGCTGACAACGAAGTCCTCAAGGTCAAGCACACCTTTGCCGAGAATGTTGAAGTCACTCCAAATGTTGAATCCAAAAATACACGGCAGACACGCAAAGAACATAATAATTCCGTTGATTATTGACGCCTTTGTTCTGCTCATGCCGAATGTGTCGGTAAGAAAAGCAACAAGGTTTTCAAACACGGCAATAACCGTTGAAAAGCTTGCAAATGTCATAAACAGAAAGAAAAGCGTACCCCAAATCCGACCGCCCGTCATATTTACGAAAACATTCGGAAGCGTCACAAAAATAAGGGCAGGTCCTTGGTCGGGCTGAACGCCAAATGAGAAGCAAGCAGGGAAGATGATAAGTCCGGCAACAATTGCAACAAAAGTGTCCAATGCACAAATCTGAACAGCCTCACCGTAAAGCGTGCGGTCTTTATTCATATAACTGCCGAAAATTTCCATTGATGCGATTCCGAGTCCGAGTGTGAAGAATGCCTGACTCATTGCGGATGTGATTACCTTGCCGAGTCCTACATCTTTAACCTTTCCGAAATCGGGAACAAGATAAAAGCTCAGACCTTCTCCCGCATTTGAAAGCATCATACTGTTGATTGCAAGAATAATAATCAGCGCAAGCAACGCAACCATCATAACCTTGCTGACCTTTTCAATGCCTTTTTGAAGTCCTCGACTGCATACAAAAAATCCGAATACAACGATTATCGCAAGCCATATAATCATCTCAACAGGCGATGCCATAAGGTCGTTAAACACTCCCGAAACCTGTTCTGAGTTCATTCCGCTTTTAAATGTTCCCGTTGCAAATTTATAGAAGTAATCTAACATCCAACCCGAGACGGGTGAGTAGTTCACTAAAAGTGTACCATCGTATGAGTCAAAACAAATTATACATAAAGAAGTATGTCGAATTATAAATAGTTATGTTACGAGCCAGTAGGCTCTTTTTTTATACCCAAATTTAGGTCGTAAAAGTCTATTAACAGGTAATTTGTATAAATATAAGTATTTTATATTGCCAGATTTTACAAAAATAAAACAACGTTCAAAATTATATTTACAACTTTGCATAATGTGATATATAATAACACTATGCAAAAAATATATGCTAAACCAATAACATATTCACCGTATAACCAAAGTGAGGTGATAAAAACAATTTTTAGTAAAAATTAAGAAGAGGTGATAGTTGTAAAAAGAAAATGAGATTGTTACAGGTGAGCCTGATGAGGGTGAATCGAAAACAAGATACAAGAAAAGAAAGCGAACAAGATGAAATGTAAAATTCATCAAAAACAATCGCTCTATGGTTAAGTTTGTCGAGATAAATAGGTCATTTAGAGAAAATTTCTCCAAATAAACGGATACATATTGACTTTTTTGTAATTCTCCTTTACAATATTAAATAAGAAGGAGAGATTGATAATGCTTATTAAAGTGACAGTTGAGAATTTTAAATCGTTTTCTGAACCAACAGAGATGACTATGATTTCTTCTACAAAAATTCAAAAAGGCACTGATCATAGGGTTAAAATTAAAAGTACGAATATACTTAAATACGCAGTAATCTATGGTGCTAATGCGGCAGGTAAATCTAATCTTATTGATTTTTTTTGGTTTTTGAAAAGTACGCTTAATGATACAATTCCTATGGTAGCTACAAAATGGTTTTGTAAATGTAAGGAAGAAAATATAAATAAGAATAGCTCGTTTGAAATTCAGTTCACGATTGGTGATAAATTCTATGCTTATGGTTTTACGGCTTTATTAAATCAACGAAGAATCACATCTGAGTGGTTATATGAGCTTTATCAAAATGGTAATGCAAAATGTTTATTTGAAAGAAATGAAGAAGAAAAATTTCCACACTTGGGCGAAGATGTAAAATTAAACAAAATTGATGAAGCAAAATTCAAAACATATACTGATGATTTTGATGGTAATGAATCAATTTTGTTTCTTACGGAAATGAATAGAAACAAAAAATATTCTGAAGACTCCAAGCTGGTTTTCTTCAAGGAGGTTTATAGTTGGTTATCACAAAACATAATTATCGTTAAGCCTAATACTTCTTTTGATAACTTTCAATATTATAATGATGAAACATCCTTAGAGTTAATCAATAAATTAATAAAAACCTTTGATACTGGTATTGATAAAGTTAGAGTTGAAAAAACTGGTTTTGAGGAATTTAGAAAAGCTTTACCGCCTAAGGTTTTTGATTTAGTTATGAAGGACAAACGAAACAAGATGGCTCACAAGTCATTATATTCTTCGGCACGAATGACCATGAGAACTGACAAAAGCTTTTTTACTGTTACTTTGGATGACGATGAACCGATTGTATCTACTTTGAAACTCTATCATGGAAAATCATTTTATGATTTTAATTTCGATGAAGAATCAGATGGTACAAGAAGAATTTTCGATTTACTCGATATGTTACTTAACAAAAACGATGACATTATTTATGTTGTTGATGAATTAGAAAGAAGTCTTCATCCAAAACTTACAGAACATTTTCTTGAGCTTTTTATGAATTTCCATAAAGGCCATAAAACTCAGTTGTTGTTTACAACCCACGAAGCATCTATTATGGAGCAAAAGCTTTTTAGACGTGATGAAATATGGTTTGTTGAAAGAGATGGAAATAACACAAGTAATGTTTATTCGTTGGATAAGTTCAAAGAAAGATATGATAAAACATTGAGCAAAGCTTATCTTGAGGGGCGTTATGGTGCAATTCCTGTGTTTTCGCCGTTGCCGCCGGTGAAAGCCCCGGCCATCATGTTGAACTGCACGGTCGTGTCCACAGCGGCATCCGTGCCGGGGACAACGCCGTTTTGCCGCATGACGTATTCGAGCGTCATCTCCGGCACGCCGCCCGCGCGGCCGCCGATAACAGTCTTGCCGCGCAGCAGCTCCCAGCTGAAGGGCACATCCGCGCGCCCGACGAGGAACGACCCGTCGCGCTTCGTGAGCTGGCCGAACACGACCGGGTAATCGTCCTTGCCCTGATTGTACACATAGATGCACGCCTCCGGCCCGGCGAGCCCGATGTCTGCCTGCCCGGTGAGCACCGCCGTCATGACCTTGTCGGCGCCGCCGCCGTTGGTCAGCTCGATATTGAGCCCCTCATCGGCGAAAAAGCCCTGCTCCAGCGCCACATACTGCGGCGCGTAGAACACCGAATGCGTCACTTCACTCAGGCGGACGGTGGCCGTCTCCTGCTTGCCGCAGGCGCACAAGACCACCAGCATCAGCGCCGCCAGAACCCCACAAAGAAACCGTTTCATTGCGTCACTCCCAACCGATTTTTGAAAAATTTCTCCAGCCACAGCACCAGCTGATACATCACGACGGCCGCCACCGCAAGCACGAGGACGGTCGCCATCACGAGGTCCATGTTGAACACCTGCGACCCGTAGACGATCAGATAGCCGAGACCGGCTTTGGAGACCAGAAATTCGCCCATGATGACGCCGACCCACGACAGGCCGACGTTCACGCGCAGCGTATTGAAGAGCGTGGCATAGTTGGCCGGGATGACCAGCCGCCACAGGATCTGATGCCGGGTCGCGCCGAGCGTCTGCATCAGGCGGATCTTCTCCCGGTCCGTGGACAGGAAGCCGACATGCATATTCAGGATCGTGACAAAGATCGAGATCGCGATCGTCATGGCGATGATCGACTCTGTGCCCGCGCCAATCCAGACGATGAACACCGGGCCGAGCGCCGTTTTCGGCAGCGCGTTGAGCACGACCAGATACGGGTCGAGCACGCGCGAGAGCAGCTCGCTCCACCACAGGCCGATGGCGATGAGCGTGCCGAGCAGCGTCCCGAGCACGAAGCCAACCACAACCTCGAGGCACGACGTGCCGATGTGCAGCCACAGCTCCCCGGAAGCCTGCAGGCCCACGAGCGTGTGCACCACGCGCGACGGGCTGCTGACGATGAAGGCATCCACCCAGCCGAGCCGGGCTGAGAGCTCCCACCAGCCGAGAAACACGACCAGCAGCAGAATCTGCAGCGCCAGCACGAGCCGACGGCGGCGGCGCTGCGCGCGCAGATAGGCCGCGCGCTGCGGGGAGGGCGATCGTTCAGACATTGACATCCAGCTCCTCCCATATTTGATTGAACAGCGCCTGAAATTCCGGCCGGCTGCGCCGCTCGAGCGGCGGCACAGTGCGCAGCGCGCCGAGGTCGTGGATGGCCTTGACGGTCGCGGGCCGGTGCGACAGGACGACGATGCGGTCCGAGAGGCTGATGGCCTCGGAAATATCGTGCGTGACGAGCAGGGCCGTCTTATGCTCGCGGCGGATGATCTGCGAAATGTCGCCCGAGACGGCCAGCCGCGTCTGATAATCCAGCGCGGAAAACGGCTCGTCGAGCAGCAGCACATCCGGCGATGTGGCCAGCGTGCGGATGAGCGCACAGCGCTGGCGCATGCCGCCGGAGAGCTGATTGGGCAGCTTGCGCGCAAAACCCGCGAGCTGATACTGCTCGAGCAGATCGTGCACGCCGCCGCGGTGCTCCGGCGTGTTCTCGTGCCGGACCTCCAGCCCGAGTGTCACGTTGCCCCAGATCGTGCGCCAGTCAAAGAGCTGGTCGCGCTGGGGCATAAGCCCTGCCTTGCCCGTCGGGGCGCGCACAGGCTCGCCATCGACGAGCACCTCCCCGCCCGACGGATGCTCGATGCCGGCGATGAGCGCCAGCAGCGTGGATTTTCCGCAGCCGGACGGCCCGACGATGCTCACGAACTCCCCGTCGGCCACGCCGAAGGTCACATCCTGCAGCGCCGCCACTTCCCCGTCCGGCGCCTGATAGGTCATGGCGGCCCGGCGCAGCTCGATTTTCATGGCGTCTCCCCCCTTTGCTTGCGCCAAATCGCTTTCTCCTCAGTGTATGCCCAAGGCGCATGGTGCGTGCAAAGCACGAAAAAGCACGCATCCGCAAGATGCGTGCCCTTTCTGTCTTCTGTTTTCATCCGCTCACGCCGTCGCCTTCAGCGCGCGCCGGAGCACGGACTGCAGCGACTGATTGTGCGACCGGCAGATGCGTCCGAGCCGGTAGAGGCAGTCCGGATCGCGCGTGATGTGGTTCACGCCCCAGTCGCACGTCAGCGTCGCCTGAAAGCCCATGTCGCGCAGGACGGTGTCCGTCAGGTCGCCGTACTTGCCGTAGGGATAGGCAAACGTGTCCGGCGTGCGGCCGGTGTGCTCGGCGAGTTCATCCTGCAGGCGCTGGAGGTCTGCGCGCAGCAGCTCCGCGTAGGCCGCGTCCGACTCGCCCCGGTTCTGCATGCAGCCGTGCCGCTCGGATGTGTAAGCGTGCAGATTATACGAGTGGTTCTGCACCTCAACGAGGCCGGTATCGAGCATTTCGTTGAGCTGATCCCACGTGACGTGCGCGTAGTCGATGCTCTCACTTGGCCACTCGGTGAAATCGTCCGTGTTGCGCCCGAGGAGCGAGAGGACGATGCGCGCCGAATACTGCTGCAGCAGCGGCAGGACATAGACGTAATTATTATAGTATCCGTCGTCGAAGCTGAGGATGATGGGCTTTTCCGGCAGCGGCGTGCCGTCGCGGACATAGGCGATGAGGTCGGCCATGACGATCGTCGTGTAGCCGTTGTCGGCCAGCCATTTCAGGTCCGCCTCAAACTCCCACGGCTGGATGGCATCCTTGCCGGATTTGTTGGGCTTCACCTCGTGATACATGATGATCGGCAGCAGCACGGGATCGGCCGCAGTGTCGCTCTCCCCGGCGGCATGGGCCGCGAACGGGCAGAACACGAACAGCACGGACAGCACCACGGCCATCACGCGCTGGGGAACCGGCAGCGCCTGGCGCACAGCACCCATCTCCTCTCGTTGAAATCGGGGTTAGTGTGCGCCGGCGCGGCGGATATCATGCGTGCGCCGCGCGTTTTTCCACCGCGCGCTGCACACATTTGACGAGTTCGACGACCGGGATGACCAAAACCGCAAGCCCCATGGCCACGGCGTACTCGGCGGCGGAGATGGCCGTGAAATCAAACGCATCGGCCAGAAACGGCACATAGATGCACAGCGTCGTGAGCGCAAGGCTCGCCGCGGCCGCGCCGACGAGCGTCCAGTTGGGCGTGCGCAGCGTGAAGATGCTCGCCCGGTGTGCGCGCATATTGAAGCTGTGGAAAATTTCCGCCATGCTCAGGGTCAGAAATGCCATGGTCGTGCCGTCGGGCGAGTTCGTGAGCGTCCAGGCGCCATACTCCATGTGGTGGCCGATGAAAAACGCCGCCAGTGTCAGCACCGCGCACATCACGCCCTGATACACACAGTCGAAACCGACGCCATGGGCAAAAATACTCTCGCGCGCGCTGCGCGGCGGGCGGGACATGACGTTCGGCTCCGCGCGCTCCATGCCGAGCGCGAGCGCCGGGAAGCAGTCGGTCAGGAGATTGATCCACAGCAGGTGCACCGGCTCAAGGATCGTGAAGCCGAGCATCGTCGCGGTGAAAATGCTCAGCACCTCGCTCATGTTCGAGCCGAGCAGGAACTTGATCGCACGCTGGATGTTGTCGTAAATGCGGCGGCCCTCTTCGACCGCGCCGACGATGGTGGCGAAGTTATCGTCTGCAAGCACCATGTCGGCCACGTTTTTCGTCACGTCCGTGCCGGTAATGCCCATGCCGATGCCGATGTCCGCCGCGCGGATGCTCGGCGCGTCGTTGACGCCGTCGCCGGTCATGGCGGTGACGAAGCCGGCATCCCGCCAGGCCCGGACGATGTGGGTCTTGTGCTCGGGCTGCACGCGGGCGTAGACGCTGATGTGCCCCAGGCGGCTGGAAAATGTCTCATCGTCCATGGCACTCAGCTCCGTGCCGGTGACGGCCTCGTCGCCCGGGCCGAGCAGGCCGAGCTCCCTGGCGATCGCCTTGGCGGTGTCCACGTGGTCACCGGTGATCATGACGGGCCGGATGCCGGCGCTGCGGCAGGCGCGGATGGCGTCCACGACCTCGGGGCGCACCGGGTCGATCATGCCCGTGAGGCCGAGAAAGCACAGGTGCTGCTCGAGCGCCGCGGGCGACGTGTCGCCCGGCAGCGCGTCATACGTGCGCATGGCCGCCGCCAGCACGCGCAGGGCACTGCCGGTCATGGCGTGATTGCGCGCCGCGATCTCGGCGCGGTGCGCGTCCGTCATGGGCTCGGCGCGGCCGTCGATCCAGATCCGGTCGCACAGCGGCAGCAGCACGTCGGGCGCGCCCTTGGTATACTGCACGACGGAACTGCCATTGGCGTGCAGGGTGCTCATCCGCTTGCGCTCGCTGTCAAACGGCGCCTCGGCCACGCGCGGATACTGCGCGCGCAGCGCACTCGGCGACAGGCCCTGCGTGACCGCCCAGCGCACGAGCGCGGCCTCGGTCGGCTCACCGGTCACGGTGTCCGTCTCCGGGTCATGCACCGCGTCCACGCACAGGGCCATGGCCGTGGCGAGCAGGTGTTCGTCGCTGCCCGCGCACTCCGTCACAGTCATGCGGTTTTGCGTGAGCGTGCCGGTCTTATCCGAACAGATGACCTGCGCACAGCCGAGCGTCTCCACGGCCGTGAGCCGGCGGATGACCGCGCCACGGCGGCTCATGTTCGTCACGCCGATGGACAGCACGATCGTCACGACCGCGGCCAGCCCCTCCGGAATGGCCGCGACCGCGAGACTGACGGCGATCAGGAACGTGTCGAGCACGACGCGGCCGTTGATGGTCCCGGCGCGCAGCACGCCGACCGCGAACACGACCGCGCAGATGCCCAGCACGAGCCATGTCAGGATGCGGCTCAGCTGCGTCAGGCGCAGCTGCAGGGGCGTCTTATTCTCCTTTGTCTGCGTGAGCGCGTCGGCGATGTGGCCCATCTGCGTCTGCATGCCGGTCTCTGTGACGACGGCGCGGCCGCGTCCGTAGACGATGCTGCTGCCGAGATAGAGCATGTTGCTGCGGTCGCCGGGACCGATGTCACCGGCGGCCGTGAGCGCGTCGGGCGATTTTGTCACCGGCACGCTCTCGCCGGTCAGGGCGGCCTCCTCGGCGCGCAGGCTCGCGCTCTCGAGCACACGCGCATCGGCCGGAACGGCGTCGCCCGCCTCAAGCACGAGCACGTCGCCGACGACCAGTTTCTCGCTGGGGACGGTGACGAGCTTCCCGCCGCGCAGGACGCGGCTGTGCGCGGCGCTCAGTTCCTTCAGGGCGGCAATGGCCTGCTCGGCCTTGCTCTCCTGGTACACGCCGAGCACCGCGTTGATGATGACGACGATGAGAATGATGATCACATCGGCAAAGCTCTCGTGCGCATACGCGCTCGTGATGGCCGAGATCAGCGCCGCCGCAAGCAGCACGAGGATCATGGGGTCGGCCAGCTGCTGGAAAAAGCGCTTCACGAGCGATGGTTTCGGCGGTTCGGTGAGCACATTGCGCCCGTCGCGCGCAAGGCGCGCGGCGGCTTGCGCCGGTGTGAGACCGTCGGGCGTGCTGTCGAGTGCGTGCAGGGTGTCCGACGGCGGCTGCCGGTAGTATTCCATGGCTTTGTCCTCCTTCAGATTCCGATATAGTTTCCCCGGAAATGAAAAAAAGACTTATCTGCCTCTCGGCAGATAAGTCTCATCATTTCAGACCGGGCCAGATCCTACGGATCGGTTGTTGGCTGGGCCGCGCGAAGGTTCGCGCCAATTACTCCCTTATCGGTCTCCATTGTATGCGATGGCGCGCGGGAAAACAAGTGAAATCTGTATCCGGCGCCGGATTTTAGCGCGCGCTTAGCGTTTCGCGCTCCGCCGCCAGATCTTCTGCGACTCGGCAGCCGCAATGAGCTGCTCGCGGAAATCCGGATGCGCGATGGACACGAGCGCCTCGGCGCGCTCCCACGTGCTGCGCCCGGCGAGGTTGACCACGCCGTACTCCGTGGCCAGATAATACGCCTGCGAGCGCGGAGACGTGACGATATCGCCGCCGAAGTGCGGCAGGATGCGCGAGTGGCGCACGCCCTGCTTGTCCGTGAATGTGGACGTCATGCAGATGAACGCCTTGCCGCCGCGGGCCATGGCCGCGCCCGTGAGAAAGTCGAGCTGGCCGCCCGTGCCGCTGATCTGGCGCAGGCCGGAGCTTTCGGACGCGACCTGCCCGTAGAGATCGGCCGCGATGCAGCTGTTGATGGACACCATGTTGTCCAGCTGCGCGATGGTCTCCGGCGCGTTGACATACGACAGCGGCGCCGCGATGACGCCGGGGTTATCGTCGACCCAGTCATACAGCCGCTTCGACCCGAGCACGATGCCGAGCATCCCCTGCCCGCGGTGGAGCGTGCAGCGGCGGTTCGTGAGCACGCCGGCCTCGTACAGGTCGAGGTAGGCGTCCGAGCACAGCTCCGTGTGCATGCCGAGGTCATGCAGGCCGGACCGGGCCAGCAGCTTGCCGAGCACGGTGGGCATGCCGCCGATGCCGAGCTGGACGGTCGCCCCGTCGCAGATGTGCGGCAGGAGGAGGTTTGCAATGGCGGTGTCCTCTGCCGTCGCCGGGTGCGCGGGCAGGTCGGTGAACGGCGCGTGCGCCCCCTCGACGACCATGTCCACGTCGGAAATGTGGATGACCTCGTCGAACCCGCCGCGCAGGCGCGGCAGGTGCTCGTTGACCTCGAGAATGACGATGTCCGCCCGGTCGAGGATGGCGCGGGACACGCCGGTCACGGCCGAGAGGTTAAAGTACCCATGGCGGTCCATCGGCGCGACGGACGCCATGGCGACGTTGACCGTCAGAAATTCGCGGTAGTACCACGCGAGGTTGCGGAAGATCATCGGCGTGAAGTAGCACAGGCCGCGGTCGCAGAGCCTGCGCTCATACGCCGAGCAGTGCCAGGTGTGGTAGAGAAAATGCGCCTGCTCCGGGTCGCACTCGACGATCTGCACCGGGCCGGCGCAGAGGTTGCCGCGCACCTTCACATCGTGCAGCTCGTCGCGCCGGGCGGCGAGCGCCGCATCGAGCAGCGGCGGGAAGCCGAGGCCCGACGTATAGTCCACCCAGTCGCCGTTTTTCACCGCGCGCACCGCCTCGGCGGGCGTGCGCAGCTTGCTGCGGTATTCTGCCTGAAAATCCATGGCGCTTCCTCCTCAATAGATCTGATCCTTCTGCACCGGCGTCCGGAACAGGCGGCAGATCTGCGCATAGTCGTCCGTCTGGCCGAGGATCCACATGAGCTTTGTGACCACGGCCTCGCTCGTCATGCTGTAGGCCTCGATGAGGCCCAGCTCGCGCTTGGCGCGGTGGCCGACCTGATACACTTCCATGTCGCTGCCCTCGTGCGGCACCTGCGTCGTCATGACGATGACGCGGCCGGACTGCACCCAGTCGCGCACGGCGTGGAAAAAGCTCTCGTCGCCGTAGCACGGCAGGCCGCCGACGCCGAAGCTCTCGATCACGAGCGCGCGGTAATGGGCCTTGAGATCGTCAAAAATGCCGGCGTCGATGCCGGGAATGAGCTTGAGCACGAACACGCCGGGGTCGAGCCGGTTGTAAAACTTCGGCGCGCCTGCGGCCTGCTCCGGGATGTAATACACGACCTGCCGGCCGCGCAGGATGGCCGTCTCGGGATAGTCGATGCTCGAAAAGGCGTTGTAGCTCTTCGTGCGCACCTTGCGTGCGCGCGAATCGGCACCGCGGAGAGCAGAGCCCTGGAATAGGGATGCAGCGTATGGTGGTACAGCTCGTCTGAGGAGGCCAGTTCCACCACATTGCCCAAATACATAACGGCAATCCGGTCGCTGATATATTTCACGATGTTCAGATCGTGCGCGATAAAGAGATAGGTCAGGCCCAGCTTTTCCTGCAGGTCGTGCAGCAGGTTGATCACCTGGGACTGAATGGACACGTCCAGCGCGGAGATGGGCTCGTCGCAGACAATGAATTCGGGCTCGATGGCCAGAGCCCGGGCAATGCCGATTCTCTGGCGCTGGCCGCCGGAAAACTCATGGGGGAACCGGCTGGCATGCTCCCTGTTCAGACCCACCAGCTCCAGCAGCTCATAGACGCGCTCCCGGCGCTTTTGGGAATCATACATCTTGTGAATGATCATGCCTTCCTCGATAATGGAGGCAACCGTCATTCGGGGATCCAGGGAGGCGTAGGGATCCTGGAAGATGATCTGCGCCTTTTTGGAATAGTTGAAGCGGTCCGAAGCCTTTTTCAGGTCTACATTTTTACCTTTATAGGTAATTTCACCCTTGGTCGGGGTATAAATCCCCATAGCCACACGGCCCAGGGTGGACTTTCCGCAGCCGGATTCTCCCACCAGGCCCATGGTTTCGCCCTTCATAATGTCAAAGGTCACGTTGTCCACGGCTTTCAGGACACCGCCGGAAACCTTAAAATACTTGCAGATTCCATCCAGAGTAATCAGCTTTTCTGTCAATTCCTTAGGCATCCGCTTTGTCCCCCCTTTCCTCCGGGCTGGGGCAGTCCTCATGGAGCAGCCAGCAGGCGGCATAATGTCCGTCGCCAACCGTGAACTCCGGAGGCTGTTCCTCATGGCAGAGCTTCATACAGTGAGAGCACCGGGCCGCAAAGGCACAGCCCTTGGGCGGCGCCAGCAGGTCGGGCGGCGTGCCCGGAATGGACACCAGCTTATCCTTCTTATCCGCGTCCACAGAGGGAAGGCTCTTCAGCAGCGCCTGGGTATAGGGATGGGCGTTGCGGTAGAAAATGTCCTCACAGGTGCCCATCTCCACGATTTTACCCGCATACATCACCGCAACACGGTCAGCCATGCTGGCCACAACACCCAGGTCGTGGGTGATCAGGATGATGGCGGTGCTGGTCTCTTCCTTAATTTCCGCCAGCAGATCCATGATCTGGGCCTGGATGGTCACATCCAGGGCCGTGGTGGGCTCATCGGCGATGAGCAGCTTCGGGTTGCAGGAAAGCGCCATGGCGATCATGGCCCGCTGCCGCATACCGCCGGAAAACTCATGGGGATACTGGTCGGCCCGCTCCTCGGGGTTGGGGATGTTCACCAGCTTCAGATATTTAATGGCTTCCGCCTTCGCCTCGGATGAAGAGAGCTTCCTGTGGTGCTTGATGGCCTCCACAATCTGCTTTCCCACCTTCATGGTGGGGTTCAGGCAGGTCATGGGGTCCTGGAAGATCATGGCGACTTCGTTGCCGCGGATTTTCTGCATTTCTTTTTCAGACGCCTTGACAATGTCGTGCTCGCCGAGCCGTACATCCCCGGCGGGAATGCGGGCAGGAGGCATGGGGTTCAGCCTCATGATGGTCTGGGCCGTCACGCTTTTGCCGCAGCCGGATTCTCCGACTACCGCCAGCACCTCTCCCTCATCCAGGGAGAAGGTGACGCCGCGCACCGCCTGTACTACGCCTGCGTATGTGTCGAAGGACACGTGTAGATCCTTGATTTCCAATACTTTACTCATATGCTGTTACCTCCTGAGGCGCGGGTCAAATGCATCGCGCAGACCGTCGCCCAACAGGTTGAAGGAGAACATGGTAAGGCTGATGCACAGCGCGGGGATGATGAGCTGGGAAGGATAGGTGCGCATGGCGGCCGATCCGGCCTGCGCCAGCATGCCCCACGAAGACAGCGGCACCGGTACGCCCAGGCCGATATAAGAGAGGAACGCCTCTGTAAAAATTGCGTTGGGGATGGACAGCGTCAGATTGACGATGACCACGGAAAGAGAGTTGGGAAGCAGGTGCCGCAGGATCAGCCGGGGAGCGTTTGCGCCGAGGGCCTTCGCTGCCACCACAAATTCCTGCTCCTTCAGGCTGATGACCTGCCCGCGCACCAGACGGGCCATACCGGTCCAGCCTGTGGTGGCATAAGCCACAACAATGGTCATCAGACCGGGCGGCAGGATCATCATCAATAGGATAACCACAATCAGGTAGGGAATACCGTTGATGATTTCAATGATACGCATCATCACGTTGTCCACGGCGATGATGGCAAAGGGGGTAAAGCCGATGAGCAGTACCCTTCGCATCACGCGGACATCATAGCCCGAAAAGGTGATGAACATGGAAACCCGGCCGCCTTCCCAAAGGCGGGTAAACAGGTCGCGGCCCAGACTGTCCGTGCCGAAGATATGCATCTGGCCGTTCTGGTCACAAGTGGAGAACAGGGGCGCGTTGGTATGGGTCAAATGCTGCTCTCTGCCCTCAAAGGGGGAAACCAGCGGGAAAATCAAAGAGGCAAGAATCAGCAGG
>OGXQ01002125.1_pt1 | contig 14038 bp, 11 predicted proteins | sample 1576291 | NCBI WGS metagenome assembly OGXQ01 (sample SAMEA3541575, study PRJEB24748) | human gut metagenome | biome: human gut; feature: human-associated habitat; material: faeces | place: China | collected 2012 | reverse complement strand
CGCGGTCTCAACCTTGGCAAGGTTGCGCTTTACCAACTAAGCTATGTCCGCATGTCTCCAGCAGATTCACTGCGTGAGCACGAGTATTTACTATAACCACATTCGTGTAATTTGCAAGTCAGCGTGTCGCGGTTTGGTTTATTCGTATTCACCGATGGCTGAAGCGCGTGTCACACCACCCGTTTTCGGTATACATTAAAAGCATGTGTGAGGAGAGCGCAATGCCCAAGACGATACTTATCGCCGCATTCGAAGGATGGAACGATGCAAGCCAAGCGGCCACGAACGTCGTCCGTCATTTGGTGTCCCGGTATGAGTCGCAGGAAGTGCGCCATATTGACAACGAAGGTTTCTACGACTATCAGGTGGCCCGGCCCATGATCTGCTCCGTGCAGGGGCGTAAGCGCATCATCTGGCCGCAAACGACTTTCTATGACATTGCCGTCTCCCCCATGCTGCACCTGCTTGCGCAGATCGCACCCGAACCCAATTACCGGTGGGAGGAATACTGCAGGCAGACGCTACGTGTCGCAGAAGACTATGACGTAAGTGATGTCATCACGCTTGGCTCCATGTTCGATGAATGCCCGCACACACGGCCATTGCCGCTTGACATCTCCAAAAGCGGCTGCGAATGCGAATCCGACAGGGAATACAACGGTCCGGTGGGCATCCCCAACATCCTTGACGCCTTCGCCGCCGAAGCGGGCTTTCCGACAACATCCATATGGGTATCCGTACCGCATTACTGTGCCAATACCGAATGCATGCAAGGCACTTTGGAGCTGCTGCGCGCCTTGTCTTTAATAATCGAGTATCCGCTTATTGAAGGAGATTTGACCAGAAAGGCCATGCAATGGCGTTCCGACGCCGATGGATTGGTGTCAGACATGCATGCCGGCGACTATTTGGCTCGTCTGGAACATGATTACGATTTGGACGCGAGAGCGAAGCGAATCGCCTCGAATGGCATGCCTGCCTGCGAGGAACTGCTTCGTGAGGCCGAATCACTTCTACGCAACGGCGTCTGAGTCGTTCCCCTCCAGGAGGAGGTCGCAGACGAAAAAAATCCCGGCCACCTTACGGATGGCCGGGATTCGCTTTATTTACGCCGAATCACGCTTACGCGGCGGCAACGACTTCCGTCGGGTGCAGCACGCCGCAGATCAGCAGCAGAGCCACGACAACGGCCAGCGCGATGCGGTAGATGGCGAACGCCTTGTACGAGAAGGTGGACACGAACTTCAGGAAGCCGATGATCACCACATAGCCGACCATGAACGCCACGATGGTGGCCGCGATGGTCGCACCCCAGCCCGGGAACATTCCCGCATTGCCTGCGGCCACATCCTTGACCGCGGAAACGGCTTCGAGGATGCCCGCGCCGAACACGGCCGGAATGGCCATCAGGAAGCTCACGCGCACTGCAGCCTCACGGGTATAACCCATCGCACGGCCGAAGGTGATGGTGCCGCCGGAACGGGAAACGCCAGGAATCAGCGCCAGCATCTGACCGATGCCGAAGATCAGCGCATCCTTCCAGGTCATCTCATCCATGGTCTTGACCTGCTTGGCGCGGGCGTCGACCACCCACAGCAGAATACCGAAGATAATCAGCACGGTAACGGTGATCCACAGATTACGCAGCGTGCTTTCGATGGCGTCCTTGAACAACAGACCGGCAATCAGAATCGGCAGCGTGCCGATGATGATGAACCAACCCATCTGCGTGTCGCGGTTATGCGCGCCCATACGGCTCTTGAAGTCCTTGCCCTCCTTGCCGAACAAGGAGCCGAACCACGCGCCGAGAATGCGGATGATGTCATGACGGAAATACAGGATCACGGCAAGCTCGGTGCCGATCTGGATGATGGCGGTGAACGCGGCACCCGGATCGGAGCCCAGCATCAAATCGCCGATGATACGGATATGGGCGCTGGAAGAGACCGGCAAGTATTCGGTCAACGCCTGCACCAGGCCAAGGAAAATCGCTTGGAAGAAATTCATGAACCCTCTTTATGTTCGTAGAAATATAGTTTCGTCTGCTTTTCCGTGACCAAGAGTAGCGAGAGGGGTCTAGTTTTCAAGGCATCCCGGCATAGTTGTCTCAAACCATGCACACAATGGAGCCAAAAGTACGCCGGCATGTCCGGCATGGGAGAAAGGCTCATCGGCATGGGCAAATACCGCAAAAGCAGGGCATTCAGCCCCGAAGGTTTCTTTGAATGCGAGGGACGCGGCCTCAAATGGCTCGGCGAGGCGCAATCGCAGGGCGGCCCACGCGTGGTCGACGTATACGACTGGGGCAAGGATTATCTCGACATTGAACGCGTGAACGCCTGCGGTCCGACCATCCAAGCCGCGCGCGATTTCGGTGTTGCGCTAGCTCATATGCATGATGCCGGTGCCGAACATTTTGGCTCCGCTCCAACTGGATACGACGGCACCTGCTATTTCGGGCCGTTGCAGGATCCCGTCCCGATGGATACCGGTGCCTGGGATGATGTGGCCACCTATCTGGCGGACGGCAGATTGCGTCCGATGGTACGACTCGGCATGAAACGTCGCGAACTGACCGACTATGACATGGAACTGACTGAAGCCGTTATCGACGCCTTGCCCGACATCCTAGGCAAGGCCGCCAACGACAAGCCCGCACGCGTGCATGGCGACCTGTGGAGCGGCAACGTCATGTGGACTGCTGATTCCGGTGACGTCGAAGCCGTGCTTATTGACCCTGCGGCTCACGGTGGGCACCGTGAGGAAGACCTTGCCATGCTCGACCTGTTCGGCATGTCATATCTTACGGACATCCTCGAAGGCTATCAGTCGGCGCATCCGCTTAAGGCCGGATGGCAGGACCGCATCACATTGTGGCAGCTCTACCCCATTGCAGGACATTGCGTGTTCTTCGGTGGAGGATATGTGAGCCAGTATCGCGCCATGTGCAGGTCGCTGCTCAAATAGGCGGGAATCACCCGCCATGCCAGATGTGAAAGAAGTCCGTATCCCAAGGTTATGAGTTGGGATACGGACTTCTTTCACATGTCCCGTATTCGATTGGATTGCGAAAACTAGCGCAGCGCGTCCTTCAGCTTGGAGAAGAACCCCTTCTTCGCGCCGGACGACGGACGGGACTTCACGACAACATGCTGGGCGTCCGTGTCGTGCATCTCGCCGAACCGCTCAATCAGCTCCCGCTCGTCATCGGACAGCTTCTTAGGAATCTCCACCACTACGTGCGCCACCAAATCGCCGCGCTCGTTCTTGTCGTCGAGATGCGTGACGCCGAGGTTCTTCAACGTCACGGTATCGTCCGGCTGGCTGCCGGCTGGGATATCCAGCGTCTGCCTGCCGTCGAAGGTGTCGATTTCGACTTCGTGCCCCAATACGGCCCAACTCATCGGCACCTTGATCCAACAATGCAAATCGTCGTCATCACGAGTGAACATGTCATCCGGCTTGATGCGGATATCCACATACAAATCGCCCGCGACGCCGCCATTTTCGCCGACCTCACCCTGATTAGCGAGACGCAGACGGGTGTTGTTCGCCACGCCGGCCGGCACCGCGACGCCGACATTGCGGGTGACGCGCACGCGGCCATGGCCGAGGCAGGACGGGCACGGCTTCTCGATGACCGTTCCATGGCCTTCGCAGCGTTCGCATGGCGCGGTGGTCATCATCTGGCCGAGCATGGTGCGTACCACGCGCTGCGCATATCCCTGACCGTGGCAGTCGGGACATTGTGTGGGCTGTGTGCCGTTCTGGCAGCCGGTGCCGCCGCATTCCTGGCACAGGCCGAACGTGTTGACCTTGACGTGCGTGGTGTCGCCGAACACCGCCGTCTTCAAATCGATGGTCGCGGAAACAAGCGCGTCACGCCCCGGCTGGGTGCGCGGAGTCGGTCCACCGCCGGTGCCACCGAATCCGCCACCGGTGAACATGCTGAAGATGTCCCCCATATCGCCGAATCCGCCACCGAATCCGCCGCCGTGCATGCCGCCCGCATTCGGATCGTTCGGATCGACGCCGGCATCGTACATCTGCCGTTTCTTAGGATCCGACAGCACATCGTACGCGTTGTTGACTTCCTTGAACTTGTCTTCGAATTCCGGACCTGCGATGTCGGGATGGTATTTGCGGCTCATCTTTCGATACGCCTTTTTGATCTCGTCGTCGCTTGCCGAACGGTCGACGCCCAGCACTTCGTAATAGTCCGTCACGATTATTCTTTCTCCCTGTTGGTTCTGCGTGTCATTGTGCCATAAGGCGGGGTCAGTCGGCCGGCTGACCTTCATCGTGGGCGAGGAACGCCGTCAGATATCTGGCGACCGCCCTCACGGCGGCCATGGTCGCCGCGTAGTCCATATGCGTCGGCCCGATCGATCCGACGAATGCGACCGGTTCGCCCGCCTGCTGCGTATCATCACCGCTTTGATTTTCCGTCTGTGATGATGCGGCCGCATGCGTCGCGCCGTCCGTGGCGGCCGCGGAGGTACGCCCGTAGCCACTGGTTACCACTGAGGCGTGCAGCAAACCGGGCGTGTGCGTTTCGGAACCGATCGCCACTCCGACGCCGTCGGATTGCGTGGTTTCGCTCAGCGAGCTCATCAACTTCATGAGCACCACCTGCTCCTCCAACGCGTCGAACAGCGGGGCCAGGTCGGCCACCGTGCGTTGATGCGCAAGCCGTGAAGTGCCCGCCATGTACAATTCGCTCGCGCGTTCGTCATCCGCCATGCCATCAAAGGCCTGCGCAAGCGTTTCCGCAAGCGTGCTGATCGCATGGTATTCCTTGCGCGCTCCCATCTGTCGTACGCAATCGGCCGTGCGGGTCAGCGAAACGCCGGAGCATTGCGTGTTGATCTCGTTGGTCAGATGAGTGAGCGTCGTCACGTCCGGCAATTTCGTGACGTTGAGGATATGCTGCGCGACACGGCCGGTATCGGTGATCACTACGGCAAGCAGCGTATTAATGGACACTGGCACGATTTCGATATGCCGCAATGTCGACTTCGACAGTGACGGCGCGGCCACGACGGCGACCTGTCCGGTGATCTGCGCCAGCAGCCGGGCGGCCCGCTGCAGCGTGTCCTGCAGATTGACCGATCCGGACAGAAAGCTGTTGATGCCGCGGCGCTGGGCCTCCGATAGCGGAACGACCGTCGCCAAACGGTCGACGAAGTAACGGTACCCTTTTTCGGTCGGCACCCTGCCGGCCGAAGTGTGCGGCTGAATAAGATAGCCTTCATCTTCCAAGGCCGCCATGTCGTTGCGCACGGTGGCGGAGCTGACGCCGAGGTCATGATCCCGGGTCAGTGTGGTGGAACCCACCGGTTCCTGAGAACGGATGTAATCCTCGACCACGGCACGCAACACCAGCATGCGTCTTGATTGCGCCATGCGCGCCTCCTTATGCATAGGTGTGTGCCGGTACGCCTTATGTTTGACGGTGCTGATGAGACGTACCCGGAAAACTTCTTTTAATGTTTTAGCACTCCGGCACCCGGAGTGCTAATTCGTTCGCTTCCAGAGTAGTTTCCTTCATGCGGCAAAGGCTTGCGGCGACTGGCATTGGGAGATATATCGACAAACGAACATCTGAAGTTCACGCGAATGTTAATTGTGAGCGCTAACAGCACACAAACTACCAAAACACGCCAAAATTTCACCACAACGTCACCTCACATCGCTACTATGGGAAACGCAATGTGAGGGCGTCGAGCGCTCGGCACAAGCCGGATACGCGGCCCGACCAATTGGAAGGAAAGTAATCCATGACCGAATTCAAGGAGACCGAGCTGGACGAACGCGCCATCAAGATGGCCAAGGTCCTGTCGGCCGACGCGGTTGAGCGTGCGGGACACGGCCACCCGGGTTCCCCCGTCTCCCTGGCGCCTATCGCCTACACCCTGTACCAGCACTTCATCAAGCATGATCCGAACGACCCCAACTGGGAAGGCCGCGATCGCTTCATTCTTTCCGGTGGCCACGCCTCCCTCACCCAGTACGTCCAGCTGTACTTCTCCGGCTACGGCCTGACCCTGGACGATCTGAAGAACTTCCGTGGCGGCGCCGACACCCGTACCCCGGGTCATCCGGAATACGGCCTGACCCCGGGCATCGAAATGACCACCGGTCCGCTGGGCCAGGGCTTCGCCTCCGCCATCGGCTTCGCCTATGGCCAGCGTTTCCAGCGTGGCCTGCTCGATCCGGAAGCTCCGGAAGGCGAGTCCCCGTTCGACCACAACATCTGGGTCATCTGCGGTGAAGGCGATATCGAAGAGGGCATCTCCGGCGAAGCCGCCTCCCTCGCCGCCAACCAGCAGCTCGGTAACCTGACCGTGATCTTCGATGCCAACCGCATCCAGATCGAAGGCGACACCAACCTGGTGCTGGCCGAGGACGTGCTCAAGCGCTTCCAGGCATACGGCTGGTACACCGACGAGTTCAGCTTCATCCAGCCTGACGGCTCCTACAAGGAGGACGTCGAAGGCCTGGCCGACACCATCGCCAAGGCCCGCGCCGCCGCCCCGAACCAGCCGAAGCTCATCAAGGTCGACACCCTGATCGCATGGCCGACCCCGGGCAAGACCAACGACCCGTCCTCCCACGGCTCCAAGCTGGGCGCCGAGGCCGTCGCCGGCCTCAAGAAGCTCCTCGGCTACGACCCGGAGGAGTCCTTCCACGTTGACGAAGAGGCCCTCGCCCACGCCCGCAAGGTCGCCGAGCGCGGTCTCGAAGCCCACAAGGAATGGGACGAGAAGTACGACGCATGGCGCAAGGCCAACCCGGACAAGGCTGCCCTGTACGACCGCATCAAGGCCGGCGAGCTTCCGGAAGGCTTCGACAAGGCCATCGATGACCTCGAGGCCACTTTCGAAGTCGGCAAGAACGTCGCCACCCGTGGCGCTTCCGGCTCCACTCTGAACGCCATCGCAGCCGTCATGCCGGAACTCTGGGGCGGCTCCGCCGACCTCGGCGGCTCCAATAAGACCGACCTCAAGGGCGCTGAGACCTTCGCCCCGGCTGAGTGCGCCACCAAGCAGTGGCCGAACTGCAGCAAGTACGGCCGTCAGCTCCACTTCGGCGTGCGCGAGTTCACCATGGGCACCATCACCAACGGCATCCTGCTGGGCTCCCACACCCGTCCGTACGGCGGCACCTTCTTCATGTTCTCCGATTACGAGCGTTCCGCCGTGCGTCTGGCCGCCCTCATGCAGATTCCGAACCTGTACGTGTGGTCCCACGACTCCGTCGCAGTCGGCGAAGATGGCCCGACCCACCAGCCGGTGGAGCATCTGGCTTCCTTCCGCGCCATCCCGCAGCTCGAGGTCGCTCGTCCGGCCGACGCTTACGAGACCGCTGAAGCCTACCGTTACTTCTTCGAGAAGAAGAACACCCTGCCGACCGCTATGGTTCTGACCCGTCAGGGCGTCCCGGTTCTCGCCGAGACCGCTGAGAAGGCCAAGGACGGCGTGAAGAAGGGCGCTTACGTGCTCGTCGACACCGAGGGCACCCCGGACGTCATCATCATGGCCACCGGTTCCGAAGTCCAGTGGGCTGTGTCCGCTGCCAAGACCCTGGCCGGCGAGGGCATCAAGGCCCGCGTCGTGTCCGTGCCGTGCGTGGAATGGTTCGAGGAGCAGGACGCCGAATACAAGGAGGCCGTGCTTCCGGCCGCCGTCAAGGCCCGCGTCTCCGTCGAGGCCGGCGTTGCCATGCCGTGGTACAAGTACCTCGGCTCCTACGGCAAGCCGGTGTCCATCGAGCAGTTCGGCCTGCAGGGTGATGGCGCTCAGAACATGATCGATCTGGGCATCACCGCCGAGCACGTTGTGGAAGCCGCCAAGGCCTCCATCGCGGAAGTCGAAGCCGCCAAGTGATGATACGGGGAGGGACACGACAGCATGTGCCCCTCCCCTTTCACCGATAAACAAGATTTGATCCAAAAAGGTATCAAGGAGAAAAAACAATGACTGAAGCAACTCAGCGCACCTCTGACTCCGGTGTCTCGATCTGGCTGGATGACCTGTCCCGCTCCCGCATCGAGTCCGGCTCTCTGCAGGATCTCATCGCCAACAAGAACGTTGTCGGCGTGACCACCAACCCGTCCATCTTCCAGAAGGCTCTGCACGAGGTCGGCCCGTACGATCCGCAGCTGAAGGAACTGGGCAAGGTCGACGTTGAGACCGCCGTGCGCGAGCTCACCACCACCGACGTGCGCAACGCCACCGACATCTTCCGTGAGGTTGCCGAGAAGTCCGATTTCGTTGACGGCCGCGTCTCCATCGAAGTGGATCCGCGTCTGGCTCACGAGACCGAGGCCACCGAGAAGCAGGCCGAGGAACTCTGGGCCAAGGTGAACCGTCCGAACGCCATGATCAAGATTCCGGCCACCCTCGAAGGCCTGCCGGCAATCACCGCCACCCTGGCCAAGGGCATCTCCGTGAACGTCACCCTGATCTTCTCCCTGGAGCGTTACGAGCAGGTCATCGACGCCTACATCGAGGGCATCGCCCAGGCTGACGCCAACGGCCACGACCTGAAGCACATCGGCTCCGTCGCTTCCTTCTTCGTCTCCCGCGTGGACACCGCTGTGGACAAGCTGCTGGAAGCCAACGGCTCCGACGAAGCCAAGGCTCTCGAGGGCAAGGCCGCTGTGGCCAACGCTCGCCTGGCTTACGAGCTGTTCGAGAACAAGTTCGCCAACGATCCGCGTTGGGCCGCTCTTGAAGCCAAGGGCGCCAAGAAGCAGCGTCCGCTGTGGGCCTCCACCGGCACCAAGAACGCCGCCTACTCCGACTGCAAGTACGTCGACGAGCTCGTTGCTCCGTTCGTCGTCAACACCATGCCGGAGAAGACCCTGAACGCTCTCGCCGATCACGGCAATGGCGCTCCGTCCATCAAGGGCACCTACGAAGAGTCCCACGCCATCATGAACAAGCTCGCCGATCTGGGCATCAACATCAAGGATGTCACCGACAAGCTGGAAGCTGACGGCGTAGCAGCCTTCATCAAGTCCTGGGACACCGTCCTCGCCGACGTCCAGGCTGGCATCGACCGCGTCAACGGCTGAATCATTCGCTGATACAGCACCGTTAAACGGATAAAAGCCGAGAGGTCTCCATCTTTTGATGGAGACCTCTTTTTCGTATGCCGAAATAATACGCGCAGAAGACATACGGAAAGACAAAAAGGCCGCGATATCAGATCGCGGCCATAATCGAAAGAAAAGCGAACCGAAAATCAAGCCTGCCAATACGTGCTGAAGAAGTCGCCGATTTCGCCGATGGTCTCCTTCAACATGCTGATGCGAGGCAGATAGACCACACGGAAGTGGTCCGGTTCCTGCCAGTTGAACGCACCGCCGTGGCTGATGAGGATATGCTTGTCATGCAGCAGGTCAAGCGCGAACTGCTCATCGGAATGGATGTTGAACTTCTTCACATCGATCTTCGGGAAGATGTAGAACGCCGCTTTCGGTTTGACCGCGGTGATGCCTGGAATATCGTTGAGCATGTTGTACACCAACTCGCGCTGATCGTAGATGCGGCCGCCGGGCACCAGATAATCCTTGACGCTTTGATGGCCGCCCAATGCGGTCTGCACCACCGACTGCGCAGGCACGTTCGAGCACATACGCATGTTGGCCAGCATGTTCAGACCCTCGATGTAATCCTTGGCGAGACGCTTGTTGCCGCTCAGCACCATCCAGCCGACACGCCAGCCGGCGATCATATGGGACTTCGACAATCCGGAGAACGTCACGCAGAACAGGTCAGGCGCAAGGGACGCGATGGAGATGTGCTCCAACCCATCCATGACCAGACGGTCGTAGATCTCATCCGAGAAGATCATGAGCTGGTGCTCTCGCGCAAGATCGACAATCTGCTGAAGCACTTCCTTCGGATACAGCGCGCCGGTCGGATTGTTCGGATTGATGATGACGATCGCCTTGGTCTTGTCGGTAATCTTGGAACGCATGTCGTCGATGTCCGGATACCATTCGGAATCCTCATCGCAGACGTAATGCACCGCGGTTCCGCCGGCCAGATTCACACAAGCTGTCCACAGCGGATAATCCGGCGACGGCACGAGTACCTCGTCGCCGTTGTCCAGCAACGCGGATAAGGACAGGTTGATAAGTTCGCTGACGCCGTTGCCGGTGTAGATGTCGTCGATGGACACGTTGGGGATGTTCTTCAGCTGCGCATACTGCATGATGGCTTTGCGCGCGGAGAACAGGCCCTTCGACGGCGAATAGCCTTCCGTGTCGGGCAGCTGCTGCGACATGTCGTAGACCACTTCATCCGGCGTGCGGAAGCCGAACGGTGCCGGATTGCCGATATTGAGTTTCAGGATGTGCGTGCCGGCGGCCTCCATGCGCGCGGCCTCGTCGGCGACCGGTCCACGGACGTCGTACAGCACGTTGTCGAGCTTGTGGGATTTCGTAAAAGTGCGCATGGTTCTTCCTTCTGTCGGTTGCTCGGATGCATCGTCAACATGGTCGGGCTGTTCACCGGCAAAATCCGGCAAAATCGCGGCATGCTCTTCCATGGGAACATCCTTGCCCATCAGCCAATCCTCGTTGACCCGCAGATACGCGGCAAGGAAATGCGCGATATCGGCACGGGGAACGGTTTTGCCACTGACGTATTGGCTCATATGGCTTTTGCCGAGCTTGATATTGAACTTTTCCGCAGCATGAACGAAATCAATCTGTTTAAGCTCGCGTAATGCCATGGCATCATTCAATCTGGTCGAGAATGATTCCGTCATGCCTATCCTTCCAGTTCAATTTAAACAAAAGCTAGTTCAAAGAATAGCACGACAGGGCACCAAGAAAGACAAAGAGTTCAATTTTGGTGGATGTGTTTCATGCCGCTGCATGAATGAGTTCAATTCCGTGAAAAGACTCCATGTGGGGGGGTCGGTCAAAGCAGATTGTTCTCAACCCATTGGGCCACGCCGTCATCATTGTTCGAAGGGCAGATCTCATCGGCGATTTTCAACACGTCGGGGTTCGCGTTGGCCACGGCCACTCCCCTGCCGGATTCACGAAGCATGGCGATGTCCACCAAATCGTCGCCGAATGAGACGGTCCGTGACAACGGCGTCGACATGCGATCGGCGAGGATGCTCAATGCATGCTCCTTATTGGCCTGCGGATTCATCAGCATCCACAGCGAGCCTTCGGAGATATGCACGTCGAAATCGTCGGGGATGAGCCGTCCCACACGCTTCCACTGCTCCTCGTTCGGGAACAGGATCAGCTTGTCCGCGGTGCCGTCCGGAACGTCATCGAAATCCGTGTATCGCCAGGTCTGCGTCTTCCAGTATTTCGTGACGTCGAAATTCGTGTACCTGACATCATCCATGACGATGCCCACTTCCATGCCAGGCAGTTCCTCCAGCAGGTACTTGCAGACCTCGCAGGCCCTTTTCGAAGAGAATCCGATCTTCTGCAGATGTCCGTCCTTCGGCAGTGTCGGTGAGGTGAGCATATCGTAATCGGACGAGACGGGGTTGAAATCCAACAGCGCCCCGTTGAGATAGGCGACGGCGTCAACCGGAAGCTTCTGCACGAACGAGTAGCCGGTGCTGACCGGTCGCGCGGTCTCCACCACGAATTTGATGCCGGCGTCGTGCATGCGGTTGATGCTGTCAATGGATCGTTGCGTCAGGAAACGGTCCTCGAAAGTCTTTCCGTCGTGCAGCAGTGTGCCGTCCAGATCGGCGACGACCATGGTCACGTCATCATAGGTGTTGTTTGTCGAAGTCATTTGAATCCTTTGCGGGAGCAATCTAGCCGGAGACAAGTTTGGCCCATGACCGTGAAGCCGGTCATGGGCCAAACCAAATTACGTCAATCAGATGAGGTTGAATTTCGTCATCAGACCGAGGGCGATGATGATGGCCACCCACAGCAGGGCGATGATGACGGTCCAACGGTTCAGGTTCTTTTCCGCGACACCGGAGGAACCCGCGTTCTGGGTGAGTCCGCCGCCGAACATGTCGGACAAGCCGCCGCCTTTACCCTTGTGCATAAGGATAAGCAAGGTGAGCAAGAGGCTGAGGATGACAAGAAGAATCTGCAGCACAAGCTTGACAGTAGCCATAGCGGACACGGGTGAACCTCCAGTTCGTAAACACTGTTTCTAATAATAGCGCATGGTGTTGAAAAAATCGAGCGTCCAACCATGCTTTTTAAAAGTTTTCAGGCGGTTGTTTCCAATGTCAGCTTGCAGATGCGTGTGAGTTCATCGACCTTCAACGCGGAGCCGCCGATCAGGAAGCCGTCCACATCCGGCTCGTTGATCAGTTCCACCGCGTTTTTCGAGGACACCGAACCGCCGTACAGGATTCGCACCGTTTCGCCGACCCGTGTTCCGAACGTATCGGACAGGTCGTTTCGGATCGCCCTGGCCGCGTCCTGTGCCGACTGAGGCGTAGCCACCATGCCGGTGCCGATCGCCCATACCGGCTCGTACGCCACAATCAGCTTCGCGGCCTCCTCATCGGACAGGTCCCGCGTCACGTCGTGCACCTGGCCGACCGCGAAATCGAGCTCTATGCCTTTGCGCCGTTCCTCGTAGCTTTCTCCGACGCAAAGTATCGGCTGCATGCCGGCAGCAAGCACGGCCCTCACCTGGTCGACGATGTTCGCGTCGTCTTCGGGATGGTATTTGCGTCGTTCCGAATGGCCGACGATCACGTACGAGCAGCCGAGATGGGCGATCATATCGGCGGAGACGTCGCCGGTGAACGCTCCCTGCGAGGTGACTGAGACGGCTTGGGCCCCGTAGCGGATTTTCAGATTGTCCGATTCGACGGCGACCTGCACGCTGCGGAGTGAGGTGAATGACGGCATCAATGCGATTTCGCAACGTTTGTAGTCGAAATGGACGGCCCGAAGATTCCATGCAAGCTGCTGTACGAAATACGTCGCTTCAAGATGATCGAAATTCATCTTCCAGTTTCCGGCCACCAAAGGAATCCGTTTCGGCCCCATAATATTCGTCGTCTCCCGTCCGTGCTCGTCAAAGCGAAAGGTCGTTCTTGTGACATTGTATGCGAAATACGCAAAAGGTGCTCCCCCACCCACTGATGAGGAAGCACCCCTTCATGATTCTGAGATCAGTCGAGCACCTTCAGGCCCGGCAGTTCCTTGCCCTCGAGGAACTCGAGGGAGGCGCCGCCACCGGTGGAGATGTGCGAGAAGCCATCCTCCGGGAAGCCGAGGTTGCGCACTGCGGAAGCGGAATCGCCACCACCGACGATGGTGAATGCGCCGGCAGCAGTGGCATCGACGAGAGCCTGGCGATGCTTTCGCCCCCCGCAACAAACACGCGCTGGCGATCGACTTCGTGGCAGAACCTCCGTTCTTCCAGGTGTCCGAGACCCATGCAGCAAAGACCTGGTATCTGGACCCGCGCGCGCCCAAGATCGAGCGCCCGCACTCCATCCAGAACCTTCGTGAGAAAATGGGAAAGATGGGAGGTTCCAACTTAAATGGCTGAGCGTGAAAAGCTGATTGAGCTGAAAGACCTTCAGATCACCTTTGGCTCTGGCAAAAAGAAATTTGTGGCTGTGGACCATGTCAATTTTGACATCTACAAGGGCGAGACCTTCTCGCTGGTCGGCGAGTCCGGCTCCGGCAAGACCACCATTGGCCGTGCCATCTGCCGCATCAACCCGACCTCCGGCGGCGACATCTTCTTCAAAGGCCAGAAGATCAACGGCAAGATCTCCAAAGAGCTGGACCAGGAGGTCATCCGCAAGATCCAGATGATCTTCCAGGACCCCATGGCATCCCTGAACGAGCGCGCCAAGGTCGAGTACATCGTGGCCGAAGGTCTGCTGAACCACCACCTGTACAAAGACCAGGAAGACCTGCACAACAAGGTCATGGACGCGCTGCACGAAGTCGGCCTGCTGCCGGAGTTCGCTTCCCGCTTCCCGCACGAGTTCTCCGGCGGCCAGCGTCAGCGCATCGGCATCGCCCGTGCTCTGGTCATGCAGCCGGAGTTCA
>OGXQ01002122.1_pt1 | contig 14046 bp, 13 predicted proteins | sample 1576291 | NCBI WGS metagenome assembly OGXQ01 (sample SAMEA3541575, study PRJEB24748) | human gut metagenome | biome: human gut; feature: human-associated habitat; material: faeces | place: China | collected 2012 | reverse complement strand
GGGGAGCGACGAGGGTATGCGTCTGAATATTTGGAATGGGAAAATATTTAATTACTTTTACGATCTCTTTCGGCGGATTCCGGTTGCCGTTTCCGTAAACGATTCGTATCGCGCCGCCGGACCGGTATTTTTCCCGTGGGAACGTCCGGATAAAAAGAGTGGAGTACGCTTTTAATGAATTACTAAATATTATTTCAAAGATGATGAAAACGAAATTGTTTACGGCCGTATTGGCCTGCCTGAGCGTTGCGATGCTTTTTTCCGGTTGTAAGAACGATAAGAACGATGATGCCGTTCACGCCTATGTCATGCGCGCGGCCATTACCGAAGCCGGCGATCTTGACGCGCTGACCGTAACGCTGATCAACAGCGAATTGGAGAGCATGTGCAATCAGGTCGGAACGAAGATTTTGACCGAATCGGAAGCCCGGGAGATGTTCGATCTGATGGTGAAACAGATCGAAAAATCTTGCTTCGCGGAGTTCCTGCCGAGCTATTGCTCTACCCGGACGAAAACCACTGGGTATTGAAACCCCAGAACGGAGTGTTGTGGCAACGTACATTCTTTAGCTGGCTGGATAAGTGGTTGAAGAAATAGTTTGCTCCCGGCGTATCCGGGGGCATGTTCAAACGGTTGCTAATGCTATCATTTAGCTCTGCCACCCTGAATGAAATGAAGAATCTGATAACATTTACTTTGTGTTATCAGATTCTTCACTGCGTTCAGGATGATAAAATAATAGGCATGAAACACTTTCTGCCTTTCGCCTGTATTATATCATATATTATATTTCAGGTTATGACCGGTCTTATCGGGCTGCCTCCGGTGCTTTATTCTCCGGCTTTTCGATACCTTCTCCGGTCGCTCTTTCCTCCATACGCTTGATGCGGGCATCAAGATCAGGATGAGTAGAGAATAACTGATTCAGCTTGCTGCTTTTCTGTGCACCGGCTTCTTCCTGCAACTGTTTCAACTTTTGGAAAGACAAAGCCATCGCCCACGGATTTTTCCCTGCTTTCTTCAGGAACTCATAACCATAATCATCAGCCTCACGCTCCTGTTTTTGTGAATAAGTGGCATTAACCAATGCTTCGCCCAAATCACCCAACTGAGATTCTGTAAGTGCAGCAGCCTTACCACCTTGCGAAGAAATGCCGTCTTTCAGAGCTGAAGTCAGCAACGCAGTACGGAAACCGTTCTTGGAATCTTTGTGAGCCACGTGCCCTACTTCGTGACCGATTACACCCAACAACTCTTCATCACTCATGATGTCCATCAGAGAAGAAAAAATACGGACACTGCCATCAGCACATGCAAACGCATTCACATCAATCACATAGTATACCTTGAAATTCAAAGGAATGCCTTCCACTTCATTCAAGCCTTCGGTCAGCTTTTTCAAACGGACTGTGTATGGATCATCATCGGCACATACCTGATTGTGCTTGTCCATCCAGTCAATATATTCTTTTACATATTCTCTCATCTGCTCATCGGTCAGCGTAACTGCCTTTGCAGCTTTCACAGCGCCACCTACGGCTTTTTTCAAATTGAACTGTGCCATTGCAGGTACAGAGCAGGTCATACACAACAGTACAACTGCCAGTTTCATCAAAGTCTTTTTCATTTTCATGTGAGTTGTTAATGGTTCTTAATTCTATTTCTAAATATTAGGCAAAAGAACGAAATTATCGTTTATCCGCCAATCTTTTCATTGATATTTTAAACGAAAAGCCACCGCAAACTCAGTCTGCGATGGCTTTTACCCCTTTTTTATACACACCTTTAAACAAAATGACAGGCCAACTTACTTTTGACGCACCTGTTATTTATTAGTACGAGCTTCGGCGATGTATCCTAAAGCTTCTTTACATTTTGCAGTCACATAAGCCCAATCTTCCGCTTCCACTTTGTCTTTCGGGAAAAGCTTAGAGCCCATACCTACGCAGAAAACACCTGCCTTAATCCATGAAGTAAGATTTTCCTGAGTAGGTTCTACCCCACCGGTCACCATCAGTTTAGACCAAGGCATCGGTGCCAGCAGACCTTTTACCAACTTCGGACCAAGTACATCACCGGGGAACAGTTTGCAAAGGTCACAGCCTGCTTCTTGTGCAAACCCCACCTCAGACACGCTTCCACATCCCGGAGTATAAGCCACCAGACGACGGTTGCAAATCTTGGCTATCTCAGGATTGAACAACGGACCGACAACGAAATTTGCCCCTAACTGAAGATACAGTGCTGCCGTAGCAGAATCGACTACCGAGCCGACCCCCATTGCCATTTCGGGACACTCCTTAGCTGCATATTTCACTACCTCGGCAAATACTTCGTGAGCAAAATCACCACGATTAGTGAATTCAAACGCACGAACACCGCCTTCATAACAGGCTTTTACCACTTTCTTTGCCACTTCTGCATCTTTATGGTAGAACACAGGAACCATGCCGGTAGAACCAATCTTGTTCAATACGGCTATCTTATCAAATCTTGCCATCTCTTACTATCTTACAAATTAAATTATAACTTCTTATCGCTGAACACGTCCGCTGGCATCACCGCCTGCCAATGCTTCTACTTCTTCGGCAGAAACCAGATTGAAGTCCCCATTGATGGTGTGCTTCAAAGCAGAAGCTGCAACAGCAAATTCCAAAGCCGCACCTTGGTTGGGTTTTGTCAGCAATCCATGAATAATGCCTCCCGAGAATGAATCGCCACCACCCACACGGTCAATAATGGGATTGATGTCATAACGTTTTGATTCATAAAATTCCTCACCATTATAAATCATTGCTTTCCAACCGTTGTGAGAAGCAGAAAACGACTCACGCAAGGTTGAAATAACATATTTGAATCCAAACTCCTGCGCCATTGCTTTGAAGATACCTTTATACCCTTCGGCATTCGTTTCGCCGGCTTCTACATTTGCTTCCGGTTTGAAACCCAGGCAAAGTTCCGCATCTTCTTCATTGCCGATACATACATCTACATACTTCATCAACGGTTTCATGACAGACTGTGCCTTTTCTTTTGTCCACAGTTTTTTGCGGAAGTTGAGGTCTACGGAAACCGTCACACCATGACGTTTGGCGGCTTCGCAAGCCAATCGGGTCAACTCGGCAGCCTTGTCGGAAATGGCGGGAGTAATACCTGACCAATGAAACCAGTCGGCACCTTCCATAATAGCATCGAAATCAAAATCAGTGGGGTCGGCCTCTGAGATAGCCGAATGTGCACGGTCATAAATAACCTTGCTGGGACGCATTGACGCTCCCGTTTCCAAATAATAGATACCCACGCGGTCGCCACCACGAGTAATGAAATCAGTCTTCACACCGTATTTACGCAAAGCATTGACAGCAGACTGACCAATTTCATGCTTCGGCAATTTTGTCACAAAATAAGCTTCATGACCATAGTTGGCGCAGCTCACTGCCACGTTTGCTTCACCACCGCCATAAACTACATCAAATGAATCAGACTGTACAAAGCGTGTGTTTCCCGGAGTTGAGAGCCTCAACATGATTTCACCTAAGGTTACTATTTTTCCCATAATTACATGATTTTAAATTGTTATTTATCTATTCGTTTCATTTTACAAATTACCAAAACACTGTTCTCCTGTCCGATAATTGCCAAGACTTTAATATCTTCGCTCTATCTTCTACCCGGATATTTTATTCGTGTGCGTGCACAAAGGTACTATTTATTTTTTTAAAACCAAAAATTGTTATATATTTGTAGATGAAAAAAGTAATTTATTAGTGTATCCGAATACACTATATATAATAAGGTATATGAATAAACTGCCCGAAAGAATCAGAATTAAAGATATTGCCCGCTTAGCGGACGTATCGGTTGGCACAGTAGACCGTGTGTTGCATGGCCGCACCGGAGTTTCGGAAACCAGCCGGAAGAGAGTGGAAGAAATTTTGAAACAACTGGACTATCAACCCAATATGTATGCCAGTGCATTAGCTTCAAACAAGAAATATCAGTTTGTCTGTCTGTTTCCCCAGCATAAGGAGGGAGAGTATTGGACTGACGTGGAAGCCGGCATAAAACGTGCAGTGGAAACCTTTTCCGATTTCCATATCACGCTCTCTATCTCCTATTATGATCAATACGAGTATGCCTCTTTCACAAATTCCGGCAAAGAAATATTGGCCCGGGAAGTGGACGGAGTTTTGGTGGCGCCCACCATTCCCGAAATTACGTCACAATTTATTGAGCAGCTGCAAAAGAAAGAAATCCCTTACATCTTCATCGATTCCAATGTACCCAGCCTCCGGCCATTAGCCTTCTTCGGACAGAAATCAGAACAAAGCGGGTATTTTGCCGCACGCATGGCAATGATGCTGGGAGAAAAGCCGAAAGAAATTGTCGTGTTCCGCCAGATTAATGAAGGACGATTAGGTTCTAACCAACAGGAAAATCGAGAGAAAGGGTTCAGAAAATATATGCAGGAGCATTTCCCCGATTGCCGGATTGTTGAATTAAACCTCTACGCCAAACGCCCCGACGAGGACGAGATACTGCTGCAACACTTCTTTAATGAACATCCTCAAATCAATTGCGGCATCACATTCAACTCCAAAGTATACATTGTAGGTGAATATTTATTAAAGCACAACAAAAAAGACTTTAAGTTGATGGGATATGACCTGCTGAGCCGTAATGTATATTGCCTGAAAGAAGGAGCTGTGGATTTTTTAATAGCACAGCAGCCGTCCGTTCAGGGATACAGTGGTGTGGAAAGCCTTTGTAATCATCTCATTTTCAAAAAAGAAGTGAAACAGTGCAACTATATGCCCATTACCTTGCTGACGATAGAAAATATAGATTTCTATTTGGATGCCTATAAAAAATAAATCTGACAATTGACATAGAGGGAACAATATATTCAAATTACCGTAAGTGATGTTTCAATCGTTCTGAATGGAGATATAAATGGGGAAAGAGTAACCCAAAAAAGGATAAATTAATTCCGCTGACGAGGTATAGAACAGTCTTTTTTGTAACTTTGCACCCCATTTATAAAAATAGAAATTCATGAACGGTGAAAAATTAACCCCTATAACCAATAAACCCAGTCTATGGGCACTTAGTCCGTTACTGGTATTTCTGTGTCTTTATTTGGTAACCTCTATCATTGTAGATGATTTTTATAAAGTTCCCATAACTGTTGCATTCATGATTTCCTCGGTATATGCCATCTGCATTACCAAAGGACTGAGCCTGAACGAGCGAATGTTGCAGTACTCCATTGGTGCAGCCAATAAAAACATCATGTTAATGATATGGATTTTTATTCTGGCAGGCGCTTTCGCCCAAAGTGCAAAAGACATAGGCGCCATCGATGCAACTGTTAATATGACGCTCCATTTATTGCCTGACAACCTCTTATTGGCAGGTGTCTTTTTAGCAGCCTGCTTTATATCCATTTCTATCGGAACCTCAGTAGGGACTATTGTAGCATTAGTTCCCGTAGTGGTAGGCATTGCCGAAAAAACAGACATGAACCTGGCTTTTATGGTAGGTATTGTGGTGGGAGGTGCTTTTTTCGGCGATAATCTTTCTTTTATTTCGGATACTACCATTGCAGCCACACGTACCCAAGGGTGTGCCATGCGTGATAAGTTTCGGGTAAACTTTATGATTGCTTTGCCGGCAGCATTGATTGTATTCAGCTATTATATCTTCAGAGGAATGGATATTATGACTACTCCCCAAATACAGTCGGTGGAATGGGTAAAAGTTACTCCATATCTGGTGGTGCTGGGAACAGCCATTGCCGGTATGAATGTGACCCTAGTGCTCATTTTGGGAATTGCCGCCACAGGAATCATCGGAATACTGACCGGAAGCATCAATTTCTTCGATTGGTTTGGTTCTCTGGGAACAGGTATCACAGGAATGGGTGATTTAATTATCATCACACTCATGGCAGGCGGTATGCTGGAACTGATTCGTTTTAACGGTGGAGTGGATTATATTATCCAAAAACTCACCAAACACGTAAATAGCAAACGAGGTGCAGAATTATGCATTGCAACATTAGTGAGTATTGCCAATTTCTGTACGGCAAACAATACAATAGCTATCATCACTGTAGGACCGTTGGCAAACGACATAGCTACCCGCTACAGAGTGGATAAGCGCAAAAGTGCAAGCATATTGGATACTTTCTCGTGTGTTATCCAGGGAATTATTCCTTATGGAGCACAAATGTTAATAGCTTCCAAACTGGCAGCATTGTCACCATTGAGCGTAATCGAGTATTTATACTATCCGGTTACCATCGGAATATTTGCCCTGCTGAGTATCATACTCCGCTATCCGAAGCGCTACTCTTAAAATGTTACTACACTTTTGACACATTATGATAACAGCGTGCGCAATGCCTGCTTCAGACGTTCTATGACTTCCTCCATCGGAACTTCTTTGCCCAATTCCTTCTGCAAAGAAGTCACTCCCTTATTTATAAATCCGCATGGATTGATATACCCAAAATAACGCAAGTCCGTATTGACATTCAATGCCAGTCCATGCATCGTAACGAAATGACTGCTGCGCACCCCCATAGCACAAATCTTCCGTTCCCGGGGAGTTCCGATGGCAAGCCATACGCCTGTCGCTCCTTTTACTCTGCCGGCTTCTATACCATACGAAGCACAAACCTGAATCACCGCTTCCTCCAATACATGAATGTATTCTTTTAAACCCAAATGATAATCTTCCAGATTCAAAATAGGGTAACAAACCAGTTGTCCGGGACCATGATAGGTAATATCTCCCCCCCTGTCGATATGATAAAGCGTTGCACCAATGGCTTGCAGTTGTGCCTCACCCAACAACATATTCGCATCTTTTCCGCTCTTCCCCAACGTATAGACATGTGGATGTTCCACAAAAATGATTCTGTTCTCGTATGGTTTTCCTTCCTGCTTTGCTTCCACCAATGCATTGAAAAGCACAGTCTGCCTTTCCCAAGCCTCGGAATAAGGTACTGTTCCCCAATTTTCTATTTTCATGTTTTCCTTTAATTTTAAATGTAATATAGGATACGGTTCACCTGACGCGTCAGTAGCATCTCTGCCTATCACCTTAAATCCTAAGTGACGGTAAAAGCCATAAGCCTGTTCATTCTGTTCATTTACATCAACATAACGCACGCGACAAGAGTTAATGGCATACTTCAGTAATTTCTTCCCCACTCCCTTTCCCATAGCTTGAGGGTGCACAAAAAGCATCTCCAGCATATCACCGTTTATCCCCATGAAGCCTTCTATCCGTTCCGGTCCTCGCACCGTGTAAACAGGCATACTACGAAGATAAACACTCCACACCAACGGTTTGAGCTTCAGAATATATTGTTCGGGGATAAAATGATGAGTAGCACGCACCGACCCTTCCCACAGCTCGGTAAGTTCTTCAAAATCATCAGCAGTAGATAAAGTAACACACATAAGCATTCATTATTTTCTGCAAAGAAAAGATATTTATCGTATATTTGCAACTCCAAACAAGCTAAAGAATATGGCATTATCCAATAAAGAAATACCAACAGACCTACGTGAATATATCGAAATAAACATTCTTCCCCAATATGCGACTTTTGACAAGGCTCATCGTCTGAATCATGCCGAGAAAGTAATAGAAGAAAGCATGAAGCTGGCACAATATTATGAAGTAGAGCCCGCCATGGTATATACCATTGCAGCCTACCATGATTTGGGCTTATGCGAAGGGCGGGAATTCCATCACCTGATTTCGGGAAATATTCTGGCAGCCGACGAAAAACTACGGAAATGGTTTAGTGAAGCACAACTACAAACCATGAAAGAAGCCGTGGAAGACCATCGTGCGTCAAACAAACAGGCTCCTCGAAGTATGTATGGGAAAATTGTGGCAGAAGCCGACCGGATTATCAATCCCGAGGTGAGTCTGCGCCGTGCCATCCAATATGGTTTATCCAACTATCCCGAACTGGACGAAGAAGCACAATACGAGCGTGCCGTTGCCCACCTGCGAAGCAAATATGCCTACGGAGGATACCTAAAATTATGGATACCCCAATCTTCCAATGCTTACCAGTTGGAAAAGTTGCGTGCTATATTGACAGATGAGAGCAAATTAAGAAGCATCTTTGAAAGACTCTACAAAGGGGAAATACAACAAAGAGAATAACACAACTATTTATTCCTAAAAATTACGAAAGTGTCTACAGGATTACAGAAAGAAGAGTTATCTTTGTCACAACAGAATGTTTATGAATTATGAAAAAGTTTATATTATCCGTCTCATTGTATTTACTATCTTTGGCGGCCTCTGCACAGTCGGAAGCACCAACCGACACCATCCACGGCATATCTATGGATAATTACAAAATATATGATGACGGTTTTATTCTGGATATGGGGATGAAAATAGCAACCCCCATGCGTCTGATACCTCCACAGCTCACTTATGATGCCCACAGTGTGAAAAGCTCCAAAGATTATTATAAACTGTTTCAGCTTGACCCGAATATCACTTACGGAAAAGAAAATGCTACAATATTCTCACGTGGATATTCCGGCTTCGGAATGTATGGATTCGGAGCTTATGGTTTCGGCCCTATGCCTCCTACCCTGCAAAGTGCTACTTTCAAACTCAAAAACGGATGGAAAATAACAACCTATGGAGAATATGATGCGGATGGTAATAAAGTTAGAAACCCAAGTGCACTGCCGTGGGAAAAGAATAACTTTAACGGTGCTTTCGAGATGAAATCGGAGAATGGTAATTTCGGTATCCGTATAGAAGTACAAAGAGGACGAACGACACCTTACTGATTGATTTATTGTTTTATTATGAGACTGTCTCCAAAGGTATATTGCACTATCTTTCTCTGCTCTGTCATTCTTCACATTGTCCGAAATAACAAAGCAGTCTAGCTTTTTGGACAGCCTCATAATAAAAAAACAGTTTACAGTTTCCGCCAATTTAGGCTTAAACTATTTAACACCACACTAACCGAACTGCAAGCCATGGCAGCACTGGCAATCATCGGATTCAATAAGATGCCATACATCGGAAACAGGATACCTGCTGCAATAGGAATACCAATCAAATTGTATATAAATGCCCAGAAAAGATTCTGATGTATCAGCCTTACTGTTTTACGAGATAATTTAAACGCCTTTGGGAGCAACAGCAAATCTGAGGTCATTAATGTAACCATTGCTACATCCATTGCAATATCCGTACCCTTACCCATCGCAATACTCACGTCGGCACGGGCCAAGGCCTGCGAATCATTGATTCCGTCACCGACCATGGCAACCACCCTGCCCTCACGCTGTAGTTCTTTAATCACATTTTCTTTATCATCAGGTAAAGCTTCGGCTATAAAACGGTTGGCATTAATTTCTCCCGCCACATTTTGTGCTGTCAGATGTCCGTCACCTGTCAGTAACACAACATACTTGCCTTCTGCCTGCATCTGTTTCACTGCCTGAATAGATGTCGGCTTCACCTTATCGCTTATGACAATAACGGCCAACAACGTACTTTCCTCGCCAAAGTAAACCAGACTCTTGCCACTACGCTCGTATTCTTCCACCATACTTTTCAGCAGGTCGGATACTTTTGCGCCGAAATCATTTAACAGACGATGACTGCCTGCCCAATATGTCTTACCTCCGCGAGTCACAACAATACCGCGCCCCGTACGACTTTCGAAAGAATCTATAATGGCAGGCTTATTGCCATCCTTCTTCAATTCCTCTACAATAGCAAGTGCCAACGGATGTTCGGATTTCAATTCCGCTGCATACAAAATACCTTTATGCTCGTTTACCCAACCGGCATCATGCAACCAACCTGTCACTGTCGGACGACCTTCTGTTACAGTTCCGGTTTTATCAAGTACTACCGTATCCACCTTTCGCATCTGCTCCAACGCCACAGCATCTTTAATCAGAATATGAGCTTCAGCTCCTTTACCTATACCAACCATCAAAGCAGTAGGCGTAGCTAATCCTAAAGCACAGGGACAGGCGATAACCAATACAGAGACAGCCGAGAGCATCGCATAAGAGAAATCATCCACCCCACCCACTATCATCCAAACAATAAAAGTAAGAATAGCTATTGCCAGTACCGTCGGTACAAAAACAGCAGTAACCTTATCTACAATGCGTTGTACGGGAGCCTTTGAACCTTGTGCTTCCTGCACCATGCGGATAATCTGTGCCAGTACCGTTTCTCTTCCCACCTTCTCTGCACTCATAACAAAAGCACCATTTTGGTTTATCGTACCGGCAAGCACTTTATCATTCAACTTTTTTTCTACCGGAATGGGTTCACCACTTATCATACTCTCATCTATAAAAGTATCTCCTTCTACAATAAGTCCATCCACCGGAACACGTTCGCCCGGACGTACACTTACCTTATCACCCTTCTTTAATTCAGAAATAAGAATATCCTCTTCTTTACCATCGCGCAGAATACGGGCCGTCTTCGGTTGCAACCCCATTAATTTACGAATCGCCATAGAAGTTTTTCCTTTCGCTTTTTCTTCCATCAGCTTTCCTACAAGTACAAAAGCAATAATCACTGTTGCAGCTTCATAATATACATGAGGCTCCAATCCTTGTTCATACCAGAACCGAGGATAGAGTGTATTGAACAGACTAAACAAGAAAGCGATAGAAGTACTCAGTGCCACTAAAGTATCCATATTACTGGTAAAATGTTTAGCTTGCTTCCATGCGTTAACATAAAAAGCATGTCCGGAATAAAACAGCACAGGCAATGACAACACAAGCATCCACCAGTTTATGCCCGGAAAATCCATAAAAAACATTCCCATAAAAGCTACCGGCAAAGCAAATATCCACGCCACTACAGTCTTTCGCTGTAGTTGTTCATAATAGGAATGTTCTGCTTCTTCCTGTTCTTCCATAGAGTTGTCTTCATCGATTATCAAATCGAAACCGATTTTCATCACTGCATCCTTCAACTGTTCCGGTGAAACGACATCAGAATTGAAATCCACAGTCAGGACAGCAGCAGCCAGATTAACCGATGCATCCTCTACTCCTTCTTGTTTCTTTACTATTTTTTCTACATTATTGGCACACGCCGCACAATGCATCCCCATGACGGGATATACTTTCTTTGTAATCTTGCTCATATATCTTTTTCTTTTTTCCTATCTATCATTCAACGGACAAATTTAGGAAAAAGTTCATGCAACTCAGTTGCCAAAAGACAAATATATTTTCGTTTTTTAAGAGGACAATTCACGAAGTTATTCTATATTTGTGGAGAAAGTTTAGACAGAATACCCATATTAATTAACAAAAAGACATGAAAAGACGAAATATAATGATGTCTGTTGCAACAACATGTATTGTCTCCTGCTTTTTATTGTCAGGATGTAACGGACAAAAACAAATTGATAGCAGTACAATAGAATATATAAATCTGAAAGAGGATGTACATTTGGAAGATAATACAACCTCTCCTGCCTGCAAAATGACTATTGATTACGCTTATTTAGCAGAAAAAAATGGCAATGACACCATTGCACATAAAATTAATCACACTGTCCAGTCCACTATTTTAGGAAAGAAGTATGCCGAAATGGAACCGCAGGCTGCTATAGACTCGTTTAAGAATGTGTATGTACGCGAATACCGTAACAGCGTAGCGGATTTATATAAGGAAGATGTCAAGAACGGTACCTCAAAAGACGAACTCCCTTCGTGGTACAATTACGAATACAGCCTAACCACTCAATTCAAAGATGGCAAAGAAGGTGTTCTGAATTATACAGCTGTCACTTTCGAATATTCGGGAGGAGCACATCCCAACCAATGGGAAAACTGGCTAAACTTTGACAAGAATACCGGTAAACGACTGACATTGAAAGATGTATTTATGGCTGGTTCGGAAACTCCAATGAGTAAAATGTTGCTGGAAAAACTGATAAAAGAAATGGCAACCAAACTGGATAACAGCAATATTCAATCCTTGGAAGACCTGCAAAATGAAGGAATACTGAATTCAACCAATATGTATGTGCCCGACAATTTCCTGTTGGAGAAAAACGAAGCATCGTTCTTATACAACAAATATGATATCGCTCCCTATGCAATGGGAACCATTGTTCTTTCACTGCCTTATGCAGAAATAGAAAAATACATGATACATCAAACCAACAACTAAGAAACAGAATGGAATTAATATTGAAATACTTTCCCCGCCTCACAGAGAAGCAAAAAGAACAATTTGCCGCCCTGTATGATTTATATACCGATTGGAACAGCAAAATCAACGTGATTTCACGTAAAGACATTACCAACCTTTACGAACACCACGTACTCCATTCGTTGGGCATTGCCAAAGTGATAAACTTCACTCCCGGCACACACGTTATGGACCTCGGTACAGGCGGCGGTTTTCCGGGCATTCCTTTGGCTATCCTCTTTCCCGAAACTAACTTTCATTTGGTAGACAGTATCGGAAAGAAAGTAAAAGTAGCGACCGAAGTGGCCGGTGCCATCGGACTGACCAATGTCACTTTCCGCCATTGTCGTGCCGAAGAAGAAAAAGATAAATTCGATTTCGTCGTAAGCCGCGCAGTCATGCCTTTGGGAGATTTGATAAAAATAATCCGCAAGAACATCTCACAAGAGCAACACAATGCGCTTCCCAACGGACTGATTTGCCTGAAAGGAGGAGAATTGGGACAGGAAACAATGCCTGTGAAGCACAAAACTGTGATATATGACTTGAAAGAGGAATTCGACGAAGATTTTTTTGAGACCAAGAAAGTAGTTTACGTTACCATCAACGGTTAAATTATAATAGATTAAAGCGCCATGAGAATAAAGAGATTCGAGTTCAACATGTTTCCGGTAAACTGTTATATACTATCGGACGAGACAAAGGAAGCGGTTATCATCGACGCAGGCTGTTTTTACGAAGAAGAGAAGCAGGCATTGAAGAAATATATCGATGACAACGGACTGAACGTGAAACATCTGCTGAACACACATCTGCATTTAGACCACATTTTCGGTAATCCTTTTCTGCTGAAAGAATATGGTTTAAAGGCGGAAGCCAACCAAGCAGACGAATTTTGGCTGAACCAAGCAGATGCACAAGCACGGATGTTCGGTTTCCAATTGCCCGAACCACCTGTTCCACTAGGAAAATATGTATGCGACGGAGATGTCATCACCTTCGGAAACACCAAGTTGGAAGCAATCCACGTACCCGGTCATTCCCCCGGCAGCATCGTTTATTACTGCAAAGAAGAGAACTGCCTGTTTAGCGGCGACGTGTTGTTTCAGGGAAGCATCGGCCGTGCAGACCTCACCGGAGGAAACTTCGACGAGTTGCGTGAACATATTTGCAGCCGTTTGTTTGTTCTGCCCGGCGAGCTGGGAAGATTATTTTTGTTATTACCACAGATGGACTGGAAAATTCCAGTGAGCATTTCACCCATAGGCAGATCAGGAAAAAGATAGAGGCGAAGAAAGAGTGTGGATGGGAGTTCTTATTTCTGGGAGCCAATATTGATGCAGGGAGAGAAGCGGAGAAAATTGGCATTGCCAGAAACAGATCTGTGACATATGAGAATGATTCCGAAGGCATTGCAGTAAATTTCAGAGCAGTAGGTAATGCATTAAGCAAAGCAGTGACCTGTGACACGGCAGTGGATTTTTTTGAAGATGACTGGAAAGATGAAATCGAGGAATATCATGAAAAAAGCCACAGACAGAAAAGAGGGGAGGAGCCATGTATTTTTTAGTGGATTTTGAAAATGTTAGAAGTAATGGATTAAGAGGCACAGATTATCTGGATAAAAATGACTACCTGACACTGTTTTTCAGTTCGGCTGCACGTAGCTGTGAAAATCGTTACCTGGAAGAGATAGAGCGGTCTGGATGTGCGTTTGATACCTGCAAATTAGTTAAAACCGGGAAAAATGGATTGGATTTTTATATAGCTACCAGAGTAGGTGAGTTTTATGGAAAACA
>OGXQ01002116.1_pt1 | contig 14073 bp, 13 predicted proteins | sample 1576291 | NCBI WGS metagenome assembly OGXQ01 (sample SAMEA3541575, study PRJEB24748) | human gut metagenome | biome: human gut; feature: human-associated habitat; material: faeces | place: China | collected 2012 | reverse complement strand
GAACGGTTATCACCCGGTTGTAGAGACGGGGCACGCCCCGTCTCATCCCCTCCAAATGGTAACTTAAAGCTACTATCAGACAGTGGGAGACGGGGCGTGCCCCGTCTCTACAGGAATACACACAGGTTATAAGGCATGGTGGAATGATACCGGGAACAAGAGGTCATTTCACCCGCATCACCATGTCTATACGTCTAGGATAAAATAAGAAAATCAAAGAATAGAGAGGATCAAACGCCTACAATGAGTAAACAAGCACATTTGTTTGCTTGTTTTTAGTTATTTTTTACTACATTTGCGCCGTGAAAGAATACGCTACTCCCCAAGTAGCCTACTCCCTTTACCCTACTTTCGGTACATGATTGTACACACTCTCAAAACAAATTTTATTCACCGCAGACATCTTTTCCAACGAGAAACTTTTCAAATAGATTTGCGTAGTCTTGATCGATTTATGGCCCAATAGTTCGCTGATCATCTCAATCGGGACATCCTGTTCCTTCAAAATCATCGCAAAAGAATGACGGATCGAATATGAGGTGATCGGGATAGACACACCGCAGGCTCTCGCCAACCTCTTCAAATTCCGGTTAAAATGGGCCAAAGCGGAAGTGTACTCCTTGTAGGCTTCTTTTCCCACTTTTATCCCTTTCAAGAAAGGAAACAAATAGGGTGAGTCCTTACCTACATCACTTGACAGTTCCCTCAGCGACTCCCATGCGGTAGATTGTACCTCTATAAGCATCGGAGTACCCGTTTTCTGGCGTTTATATTCCAAAACCCCACCCCGGACATTCTCCTTTTTCAGATGAGCGAAATCCACGAATGCCATACCGCAAAACTGGAACATCAGGCACAATGCCTGCCGTGTTTTTCTCAGTTCCGGATCATCTAATGAGGCCGTCATCAGAGAACGTAATAAATCCTGTGGTAACGCCTTTTTGCGTTTGCTCTCTATACCCGTGAAAACTCCCTTAAATAAATAAGGGATATAGGGGGCCAACCCTTCCTCCACCGCCATGTTGTACACACAACGGATCCGACGCATATAGGTCGACACCGTGTTCCATGTACATCCTTTATTCAACAAAAAGGCCTGATAACGCCGAAGGTTCTCCTTATTGACATAAATATAGGGAATTACCTCCAACCCACAAAACCGCATGAATGAGTTCAATGCATCCTGATAGCTCTTCGCCGTGGAATAACGCCCATCCACACGCAATTTATAGATATACAACCTCATCCCTTCTACTAAATCCTTTTTCTCCATACTATCGCTATTTTTTCGTGATAAAACTTAGCAAATGTAATACAGATCCGGGAGGTTGAGCATATACAAAAAAAGGCGAACCAACCGGTCCGCCTTTATAAAATCTCCATTTCTAGATTATTTCAGTCCTCTATTCTTCAGCAACGGATCCGTACCCGGTTCCTTGCCACGGAAATTCTTGTACATATCCATAGCGTCGTCGATACCACCCGGGGTCAAGACATATTTACGGAATTTATCGGCACATTCTTGATTAAAGATGTCGCCGGTTTCCTTGAATGCCTCGAAAGCGTCGCAATCCAATACCTCAGCCCAGATGTAGCTATAATAGCCGGCGGTGTAGCCGCCACCCATCGTATGGTTGAAGTAAGTCGTACGGTAACGGGAAGGGATTTGTTTCAGCAAACCACGACGGCCTAACGTCTGTTGCTCGAAATCCATCACGTTCAAGTTGGCCGGAACATTATTCGTCTGGTCAACGAACTTGATCACCTTCTTATCCGCAGCGTCACCACTGATAGCATGGAAATCCATATCCAGATAAGAAGCCGCCAGATACTCCGTCGTAGCGAAACCTTGTCCGTACTTACCGCTCTTATCCAACTTCTCGATCAACTCGGCCGGGATCACCTCGCCGGTCTGATAATGCTTAGCGTACACCTTCAATACTTCCGGCTCGAATACCCAATGCTCCATAACCTGTGAAGGCAACTCCACGAAATCACGAGGAACACCGGAAACACCGGAGTAATGCACGTCACGGAACAAGCCGTGCAAACCATGACCGAACTCATGGAACAATGTATTCGCCTCATCAGCGCTCAACAACGCAGGTTGTCCCGGAGCGGGCTGGCTAAAGTTACAAACGATCGTTACGACCGGAGCCACACGCTTACCATCCTTATAAGCCTGCGGACGATAAGAACCACACCATGCGCCACCACGCTTGCTGGCACGAGGGAAGAAATCGAAATAAATAACGCCCAAATGAGAGCCATCCTTATCTTTGCACTCAAAAGCCTGCGCTTCCGGATAAGGCAACGGGATATTACGGATCGGGGTGAACGTGATACCATATAACTTATTAGCTACATAGAAAGCACCCTCACGAACATTATCCAACTTCAAGTAAGGACGAACCTCATTCTCATCCAAATTGAATTTAGCCTTCTTGGCCTTCTCGAAATAATAACGCCAATCCCAGCCCTCGGCCTCGAAATTGCCGCCTTCTTTCTTGATCTCGGCGTTTATATCGGCCAATTCCTCTTTCGCTTTCGCCAAAGCAGGCTTCCAAACCTCATCTAACAATTGATAAACCTTATCCGAGCTTTTCGCCATACGATCCTCCAACACGAAAGAAGCGTAATCATCATAGCCCATCAACTTCGCTTTCGCCAAACGAGCGGCAACCAAATCACGAACCACTTCCTTGTTATCGTTCTCATTATTATTATTACCACGGTTGATATAAGCGTTGAACATCTTCTCACGCAACTCACGTTTATCGGAATATTGCAAGAACGGCATCACGCTCGGGTTCTGCAAGGTAAATACCCATTTGCCTTCCATCCCGGCATCCTTAGCCGCTTGAGCGGCGTTAGCGATCAAGGTCTCGGGCAGACCGGAAAGATCCTCCTGCTTGTCGATCACCAATTTAAAAGCGTTCGTCTCTTTCAGCATATTCTGTCCGAAAGTAAGCTGTAGCATGGAGATCTTGCTATTCAACTCACGCAATTTAGCCTGATCCTCAGCGGAAAGATTAGCGCCACCCCGAACGAAGTCCTTATAAGTCTCCTCCAATAACTTCATTTGCTCCTTATCGAGACCCAACTCATCCTTCTTATCGTATACCGCCTTCACACGAGCGAACAATTTCGGATTCAAGTTGATATCATCACTATATTTTGACAATAGCGGCGACATCTCACGGCTTAACGCCTGCATCTCATCATTCGTATTCACGCTATTCTGTCCACCGAAAACGATCTGGACCTTCCGAAGCAACGCACCCTGCTCATCCAAAGCGACAATCGTATTCTCGAACGTCGGCTCCTCCGGGTTATTCACGATCGCCTCGATCTCCTTGCGTCCCTCTTCCATGCCTTGCAATAGGGCCGGTTTGTAGTGCTCGAACTTGATTTGATCAAAAGGTGGAACTCCAAACGGGGTGGTATATTCCGCAAAGAACGGGTTCTCCCCCTCCACGGTCTTCTTTTCGGAAGTACCGCAGGCAGTAAGCATAACGGCTAATCCTGCTGCCATAATTAATTGTTTCATCTTTACTGATTTTTTGATTTATGAGTTATGAATTATTCTAATTATTCTTCTCATTTTAGCCCTCTGTTCTCCAACAACGGATCGATACTTGGTTGTTTACCACGGAAATTCACGTACATATCCATAGCATCATCGATGCCGCCCGGGGTCAGTACGTATTTACGGAATTTAGAGGCAACCTCCGGGTTGAAGATATCACCCGTCTCCTTATAAGCTTGGAAAGCGTCGCAATCCAACACTTCCGCCCAGATATAGCTATAATAACCGGCGGTATATCCACCTTCCATCGTATGTCCGAAATAAGTGGAGCGGTAGCGAGACGGAATCTGACGGATCAGACCACGATCGCCCAAGACCTTCGCCTCAAATTTCTCGATATCCAAATCGGCAGGGATCTCTTTCAATACATGATAATCCATATCCAGATAAGAGGCGGCCAGATACTCCGTCGTAGCGAAGCCTTGTCCATACTTGCCACTCTTAATCATCTTGTCTACAAGGGCTTGCGGTATTACCTCGCCGGTCTGGTAATGTTTAGCGTACACTTTCAATACCTCCGGCTCAACGGCCCAATGCTCATCGACTTGCGAAGGTAGCTCCACAAAGTCACGAGGCACGTCGGACACGCCATAATAATGAACGTCGCAGAATAAACCGTGCAAGGCATGACCGAACTCATGGAATACGGTCTCAGTCTCGTCGGCTGTCAAAAGCGCCGGTTGTCCCTCCGCCGGTTTACTGAAATTAAATACGGTAGTAACCACCGGGGCTACCCGTTTCCCATCTTTATACGTTTGTGAACGGTAACCGCCGCACCATGCGCCACCTCCTTTGCCCGGGCGGGTAAAGAAATCCATATACAGCACGCCCAGATGCGTACCATCTTTATCCTTGCACTCGAAAGCGAGAGCGTCGGGGTCCGGTTTCGGGATGTCCTTGATCTCGGTAAACGTGATACCGTATAATTTATTGGCTACATAGAAGATGCCCTCACGTACATGTCCCAACTCAAAATAAGGACGCATCTCGTTCTCGTCCAAGTTATATTTCGCTTTCTTGGCTTTCTCGAAATAATAACGCCAGTCCCAGCCCTCGGCCTCGTAATTACCACCTTCCTTCTTGATCTCGGCGTTGATATCGGCCAATTCCTCTTTCGCTTTCGCCAAAGCAGACGGCCAGATTTTATCGAGCAAGTCATACACGTTCTTCTCGTTCTTCGCCATATTCTCTTCCAATACGAAAGCGGCATAATCCTCATATCCCATCAATCGGGCTTTCTCCAGACGAGCGGTAACCAGCTGCTTAACGACCTCCTTATTATCATTCTCATTATTATTGTTGCCACGATTTGTATATGCCTTGAAGATCTTCTCACGCAAATCACGCTTATCGGCGTATTGAAGGAAAGGCATCACGCTCGGATTATGGAGGGTAAACACCCACTTACCATCCAGACCATTCTCTTGGGCCGTTTGCGCCGCCTTGACGATCACGTCTTCCGGCAGACCGGATAAGTCCTCTTTATTATCGATCACTAATTGGAAAGCGTTGGTCTCTTTCAGGGTATTCTGTCCGAAAGTAAGTTGGAGCATGGATATCTTCTCGTTCAGCTCACGCAACTTCGCCTGCTTATCCTCCGGCAGATTGGCTCCTCCCCGGACAAAGCTTTTATAGGTTTCCTCCAACAGCTTCTTCTGTTCCTTATCCAGATGGAAGCTCGCCTGATTCTCATATACGGATTTCACCCGGGCGAAAAGCTTGGGATTTAAGCTGATATCATCCGAATGTTTGGATAAAAGGGGATAAAGCTCACGTTCGAGCTCTTGGATCTCGTCCGTGGTATTCACACTGGATTGGCCACCGAAAGCATACATTACTTTAGTAAGCAACTCGCCACTTTGGTCTAAGGCCACGATCGTATTCTCGAATGTCGGCGCATCCGGATTTACCACGATCGCCTCGATCTCCTTCGACTGCTCTTCCATACCTTTCAAAAGAGCCGGCTTGTAATGAGCCACCTCTATTTGATCAAACGGAGGCACCCCGAACGGTGTCGTATACTCCGCAAAAAACGGATTGGGTGTAGCGCCTTCCGCTACATCGCTTTTCTTTGAGGAGGAACAAGCTCCCAAAATAACCGCTAAACCTGCGGCCATAAGCGTTTTATTCATGCCATTGTTATATTAGAATTACAATGGACAAAGATAACGAAGTTTTGCGTTACAATTCTATTTCAAATTGTTATTATTTAGAATCCGGAAAAAGATTTTCACAATTCACACAAAAAAGATCCCCAAAGGGAGATCTTCCCTTCGGGGACCCAATATGCTTTCATTCAATGTTCAATCGAATCGCTCTCTATACCGTCCTCGATATTTTCATTTTCGATCGTTTCTTGTAAATCTTGAATGTCATTAGACGTGTAATCATCCGACAATACCGAATTGGTAGACATGGTCTCATCGTGAAGATCATCGCTCTCATCCCATAACGTTTTCATTATATTCTCTGGCATATCTCTTATATTTTAAAGTTATATGCCTATTCAACAACCTCGACAAAGAAATTGTTGTTCCAATAAAAATAGTTCACTAATTTTAGCGAGATTAACGCAAGAAATAATATGAATCGAATTTGTAGTCTTTTTGGTATTCAGTATCCCATCATACAGGCGGGAATGGTTTGGTGTAGTGGTTGGCGGCTAGCTTCAGCGGTTAGTAACGCCGGTGGATTAGGATTGATCGGGGCAGGCTCCATGCACCCGGAAGTGCTCCGGGAACATATCCGTAAATGCGAGGCGGCGACCGACAAGCCTTTTGGCGTGAATGTCCCGCTGATGTACCCGGAAATCGATACCTTGATGCGGATATTGGTGGAGGAAAAAGTGAAGATCGTATTTACCTCCGCCGGCAACCCGAAAACATGGACAAAGTATTTGAGGGATCATGGCATGACGGTCGTTCACGTGGTAAGCAGCTCTAAATTCGCCACGAAATGCGAGGAGGCCGGAGTGGATGCCATCGTTGCCGAAGGCTTCGAGGCCGGCGGGCACAACGGACGGGAGGAAACAACTACGATGTGCCTGATCCCCGCTGTCCGGAAAGCGACCTCCCTCCCCCTTTTGGCGGCAGGAGGTATCGGAAACGGTCAAGCGATGCTAGCGGCACTCGCACTAGGGGCCGACGGCGTACAGATAGGCACTCGTTTCGCCCTAACCAAAGAAAGCTCGGCACACGAGAATTTCAAGAAACTATGCTTGAATCTTAAGGAAGGCGATACGAAGTTATTATTAAAGAAACTGTCTCCTACCCGTCTGGTAAAAGGAGATTTCGCTACGGCAGTGGAAGAAGCGGAAGCCCGGGGAGCGTCCGTGGAAGAATTACGTGAGTTATTGGGCAAAGGACGTGCCAAGAAAGGAATCTTTGAGGGCGACCTAAAGGAAGGCGAGTTAGAGATCGGACAGGTAGCGTCTTTATTCTGGGAGGAATTATCCGTGGAAGAGGTGATGAAAGAATTGATCCGTGACTTTAAGCTATCCTTAGAGAACGTAAAAACACAGTTGTGTTCGTGAGAAAACACAACTGTATCTGTGGATAAACACAACTGTGTTCAAGAGAAAACACAGTTGTGTTCCTTATCATAATCGATACTTATACAATTGCGCCATGACCTTTTGGTATTGGTTTTGCAATTGCAGGTAGTTTTGCACGCTTTGGTAATAGGTCGTCACATCCACGAAATACTCGATCATAGAGATTTGCCCGGCCTGTATAGCCTTGTTCAACAAGACCAAGCTATTCTGCCTTTTCAGCACATCCTTATATTCATCGATAGATTTCTTTAAGGAGACAGACTGGTCATATAGCTGCCTCAACCCATTCTCTACCGTGAAAGAAGCGCTCTCCAACTGCATCTCCGTATAGCGGGCCTGAGCCTTCGCCTGTTTCACGTTATTACGGTTCGAGAACAACGGGATGGTGATTCCTACCAAGAAACCATTGAAACGCTCTCCACCCGAGGCGGGATTCATACGATACCCTAACTCAAAGCCGGGCAGACCTTTCGCCTTATTCACGCTCACCTGCCGAAGAGCTGTCGTCTGGTCGCTACGCAAGGTCTGTAATTGCGGATCGGATTGCATCGCCTCCGTCCGCAGCTCATCAAAGGAAAGCACATCCTTATCCGGCAAGGCGTAAACCGTATCCGTAAACTCGATAGCGATACCGCCGTTCAGGGTAGCCAGCTCCTGCAGCTTGGCAATACGGGAAGTCTCGTTCATCCGGGCCTCTGTCCGAGCGTTCAATAATTCCAGATCGATCTTGTTTGTCTCAAGGATATTCGCATTTCCTTTCTCCAAACGAGTCGCATAAAAAGCGGAAAGTTGCTCGGCGTTCCTAAGACGGGTATCCAATAGGTTCTTCTGCTGGTTCAACAGCACCAAATCTAGGCAAACCTCTTTCACCTGCAACAAGATTTGCTGACGAAAAGCCATCCCTTGACGATCCAAACCCGCGGATTTCGCCTTCGTCAGCTTATGCTTCCGGACATATACGGACGGGAAATCAAAGCTTTGGGAAGCCACGAACTCGCCCGTGAATCCCATCCCTTCTTTATTCCCCCAGAAATGCGAATAAGAGACCGAAGGGTCTGGCAAATTATTATCCAACTTCGCCTCCAGCTTCTGCGACTGGAGCAACTGGCTGTTCGCCTGTAAATCCTTATTGTTCGCCTCCACGCTCCGGAGCACGTCCTCTATAGAAGTCTGGGCGGAAAGGCCGCCTGTCAATACAGACAAGGCGGCGACTATAATATATGATTTCATAAAACTTATTCTTTATTCTTGTTCATTATCAGATAAACAATCGGGATGATGAATCCGTTTAAGAACGTAGAGGTTAATAAACCACCCAAGATCACCGTCGCCATCGGGCTTTGGATCTCATTCCCGGGAAGATCGCCATTCAACGCCAACGGGATCAACGCCAAGGCGGAACTCAACGCCGTCATCAAGATCGGGTTCAAACGGTCTAGGGAACCTTGTATCACGGACTCACGCAATCCCATTCCCTCTCCACGCAAATGCGTATAGTGGCTGATCAGCAGCATACCGTTTCGGGTAGCGATACCAAACAAGGAAATGAAACCGATAATCGCCGGGATACTGATCTCGCCGGAAGTAAGCCATAGGATAATCACGCCACCGATCAACGCCAACGGCAGGTTCAACAAGATCACGCCGCTCTCCTTCACGTCCTTGAACTCATTGTACAGTAACATGAAGATCACCAATAACGACATCAATGACGTCAGCAATAAGGTACGGCTGGCCGCCGCCTCGCTCTCGAACTGGCCACCATATTCGATATGGTATCCCTCCGGCAAACGGATATTAGCCTCTACCCGATCCTGTATCTCATTAACCACACTTCGCAAGTCACGTTCCGATACATTGGCACTAATCACGATCTTACGTTGCACATTCTCACGATTGATCGTATTCGGACCGGTCACCGAACGGATATCGGCCACGTAGCTTAGCGGCACTTTCTGTCCGGCGGCATCGATCATCAGATTGCTAATATCATCCATCGTGGCACGGCTAGCGTCGGAGGTCTTCACGGTCAGGTCGAAGCTCTTGCCATCGTCGTACACCTGACTTACGGCCTCTCCACCCAACATCACATTGATATATTCCTCGAACTCCGGCAGGGGAATACCATATTTAGCCAGCAACTCACGTTTCGGGGTGATTGTCAACTGCGGACGCTCGATCTGCTGCTCTACCTTCAAGTCCACCAGACCTGCGTCCGGCCTTTACCTTGCTGAAGATGTATTCGGCCATGTCGGCCGACATTTCGGCCGGCGTGTAAGCCCCCGGCAGTCCGTTCTGGTAGCGGGGCAGGGTCTCCAGCCGTTTCATCAGCGTTCCCAGGCAGTCCGACAACACCGATTCCGAAAGGTTCACCATCTGGCCTTCCGTCAGTTTCGTGTCGAGCCACGAGAGGTCTTCGAGTGCCTTGAGCGTCTCTTTCACATAACGGCGTTGTTCCTCTTTCGGCACGACGCGGAGCATGGTCTGTCCGTCGCCTTCGGCCGTCTCGGTATAGTACGAGCCGCCGATGTAGGCCGCCAGGTAGGAGATCATCTCCCTTACGCCCGTTGCAACGGCCGAAATGGCTTCCTCGCGGTAGCTTCCGTCCTTGTCGCGTCCTTCGAGCCACTCCGGGGCGTGCTCGGCGATGTAGCGCAGGTTGCTGAGCCTGTAGCGGGTGCGCTTCACGGGATCGTCGCCCAGGTTATAATAAGCCAGGCGCACGTCGCCGAAGTAATAGTCGTACCAGTAGTTGCCGTAGTAATAAGCCGGGTCCCCGGCTTTGTCGAGAAGCATCCGTGCGAGTGCTTTCTGCTCTTCGGCGGGCGTTTCGGCTCCTTCGATGTCGCCGTAGAGCCAGCGGATGGCGAAGTAGTCGTATTTGCCGAGGCAGTCGTTTACCAGCCGTACGCCCTTGTCTTCGGGTTGTGCCAGGTAGTTGTAGCTGTTGAGTGCCGTGATCGACGAGCAGAGCCCGTTTTCGCGGGTGAATGCCGCCGAACGCAGCGAGTCGGTCGGATAAGCCGCCGCTCCGGCATAGTTGGTCGCCAGTCCGAGCAGTTGGGCGACGCCGCGTGCCGTGTAGACGGCCAGCGACGAGGCGAGTTCCTCTTCGTCGAGCGTCATGTCGCGGGCCGCGGGGTCTACCGCCGAGAGATCGATGAAGCGGCGGGTGCGAATCTCGTCGGCGATGTTGGCCGGGATGTGGATGCGTCCGCCCGTGATCTCGCCGCTGCGCGGGTCGGCGACGATGTTGACCGTCGTGCGCGTATTCGACGAAGCCACGTATTTCACGTAAAATCCCTCGGGGCTGTTGTTGTCGAAACCGCCTGCGGGGTAAGTCTCGGCTTTGAGCACGTCGCCCATGCCGATCCTTCGGAAGGCCTCGTTCCACAGCGCGATACCGCGGCGGATGCCCTGTTGCCATGCCGGGGCGAAGAGCGTGTCGATGTAGAAGGTCACCGGGCGGATTTTCCCCTCCGGGCGGAAGTTGATCCGCGAGGCGAAGTAGGCGGGTTCGCTGCCTTTTCCGGTGGTGAAACGCGTGAAGGGTACGGGCATCACGCCGATGCGCGGATCGGCGATGCGTGCGGGCGCGCACTGCTCGGGAAGCATCGTCACGGTGCGGCGGGCCAGGGCCGTGAAAGGTTTGTCCTTGCAGATGATGAAGATGAAGTACTGCGTCGTCACGCCGTAGGTCATGTCGCTCAGGACCGAGGCATACCCTTTTCCGCCCTCTACGTCGCGGAGCAGCGAAAGGTCCGACTTGTAGGCCGCAGTCGAGATGTGCAGCGGGCTCATGCCGCGGGGCTCGAACGCCTTGAGGTGCTCGTTGTCGCTCATGAACAGCGCCGTGTTCTCGATCACTACGGCCGTCGAGTCTGCGTTGTAGGCCTTGATCGGATAACTGGCGACAATCGGCCGCGCCGTGTTGATCTCCAGCGCCTTTTCGATCTGTGCATCGCCGTCGGCCAGCGTCCGCTGGGGCACTTCGTGCATCCGGATCAGCGAATCCTTGCGGGTGAAGGTGATGTGGTAGGGCGGCAGCGGTTGCTGGCCCGAGAGTCCGTAGTTCGCTTCGGACGACTCCTCGATCGAGGTGTTGATGACGAATTCCCGTTCGAGGATGTCGAGCGGAATCTCCGTGTAGAGTTTTCCTTCGATAAGGTGGAGTTTGAAAAGCCCGTCTGCGGTCTTGCACTCCTTGTCCTTGAAGAGTTTTTCGTAGGCCGTCGGCTTCTTGGGGGCAGGTTGCTCGCTCTTTTTCTTGTCTTTGCGGCCCTTTGCGGCTGCGTGCGCCGGCCCGGGCAGCATAACTGCCGCCAGAAGCAGGGCAAGCAGCAGCGTGCCTGGTTTGTTCAGGGGTGTTCTCATGGCTGGACGCATCATTTTTTGAGGGCTTTATCGAGGTTGTGCAGCAGGTACTGGTAGTGCATGCGGGTTTCGCCCGTTGCCGACCCGACCTTTCCGCGCAGCAGGTTCTGGATACGCAGGATGTCGTTGTAGTAGAGCATCGAGATATCCTTCTGCGTGAAATACTGGAATCTGGGCGAACCGAATCCCGAGACGGATGCAGGCTGCGGTTCCGGTGCGAATCCGTGCGAGCAGGTTTCGCATCCTACTGCGCGGCCTCCGTGCTGTGGAGCCGGATCTTCCTGAAGGAGAAGCTCTCCTGGAAGCACTACGCCATGATCGCGCTGATCGTGGCGGGCATTGCCATCATGGGCGTGTTCGATCTGTAATGAAAAAGTCCCCCCTGTGCCGGAACACAGAGGGGACTTTTTTCATGTTTCAGGCCCTGCCGTTCTCCTGGATCCGCCGGTCCAGCCGGGCCATGAAGTAGGCCAGCAAAAAGCCGCCGATGCAGCAGACCGCCGACAGCACAATCTCCCACGCGCCCACATAACTGGTGGGGATGATAACCAATGTGGAGGCCAGCACGATGCCGAAGATCCCGTGGAAAGCGATGGAGTAGTGCTTCCGGAAGAACCAGCTCACCAGCCTTGCCAGCAGCAGGATTGTCAGCACCATCCCCGGCAGGCAGGCGGAGAGCACCAGGAAGTCCAGCCGGGCCAGCCCTTCCAGCATGGGCTGGTACAGCCCCAGGGCCATCATTACCGAGGAGGAGGTCAGCCCTGGAATCACCAGACTCATGCCCCAAAGGGCGCCGCAGAAGTTATACCACCAGAAATTGGGTTCCACGGTGACGCAAATCACTTTTCCTACGTAAAACAGACTGAAGAAGATGGCGCCGGCGCAAAACGGCCATTGAGTTCTGGGCGGTGAAGCATAAGCTGGCGGTGATCATGCCGGAGGTGGGGAACAGCTTTTACACAGACCTGCCCAACGGCGGGGCGAAGTACTTCACCTATGTGACCGAGGAGCTGCCCGCCCTGCTGCGCAAATATTTCCCGCTGTCTGAGAAGCGGGAGGACAACTTTATCTGCGGCCTTTCCATGGGCGGATTCGGCGCGGCGAAATGCGCCTTTAACTGTCCGGAGAAATACGCGGCGGTGGGGCTGATGTCCACAGGGCCCATGAGCCCTCTGCAGCTGGCGGAGATCCTCAAGGACCGCGACCATCATTTCGAAAACATTTTTGGGGACGTGAGCCTGATCCCCCACTCCATGAACGATATCTGGTATGTGCTGGAGGAGGCCGTGAAAAACGGGGGGGACCTGCCCAAAATCTACGATTGCTGCGGCACGGAGGATTTCGGTTACAGCGGGTTCTGCGCTTTTAAAGAGAAGGCAAAGGAAATCGGCCTGGAGGTGACCTATGCGGAGGGACCCGGGGCGCACACCTGGAGCTTCTGGAACGAATACCTGCCGAAGATCATCGACTGGCTGCCCCTGCGGGACAGGAATTTTGAGGAAAACTGCATGCGGAAAAGATTTGCCGCCAATTGACATAAGGCAGGTTCCCGTTTGGGAAGGTTGCCTGCAAAAAGTACCGCCGCAAATGGAAACTGCGGAATAAAGCTGTAACAATAAGCTTGTTGTCCAGGAAAACGCCTTTGAAAACGGCCTTTACGGCCGGATTCAAAGGCGTTTTTGCGCGGCTGTCCCCGCAGGGATTTTGCGGCAAGCCGGCTGGTAGGAATACGGCTTTGGGTTCCTTTTCACTGTTTGGAGCTTTTCCAACTTTAGATTCGTAGGGAAGTCTCCCATTTTTTATCGTGGGTCGGTCAGCTGAAAAGGCTGGACTGCATTGTTTCGATAAATATATGCCTGAAATGCATGATACAGTATACAGCATAGGTATTTGATATTTCACATGGAGGAGATTATACTGAATTCAGCGGCTTGGCAGGGAAAAAGCCCGTGTAACAAAGGAAACAGGAGGCGCGTGTTTTGGAAGAATCTACCATTATCATCCTCCATCTGATTGACGGAGTCCTCATGCTGGCTATGATGGCGCTGATGTTTTGTACCATCCGCCTGCTTCTGAACTGCAAGCCCCTCGCAAAGTGGCTGCAGAAACATCTGTCGCCCGGGAAGGAAAGAAGGGCTTCGGGCAGAAGGTGTGGTCTGAAGCGCCGGGGCCGGGGCTGAAGGCCTTGTGGGACGTCCGGCGCGGAGAACGGGAAAACGGAGAAAAGGAGGCCGAGGACGCCCGGATGATGAAAATTGTATGGAACGGAGCAGAGCTTTCCTGTGGGAAAGACTCACGCAGGCTGGACGGGCGGGAGCTGGCGCTTTCCCGCATGGAGCGGAAGCTGCTGCTGTATCTGGCGAGGCATCCCGACACGGTGCTCTCCAGGGAGCGGCTTCTGCGGGAGGTTTGGGAATATGAACTTCCCGGCGCCACCCGGACGGTGGATACCCACGTGAAAAACCTGCGGGCCCGGCTGGGCGGCCTGGGAGATTTTATCGTCACAGTGCGGGGCCTTTTCTTCGAATGATAATGGATTCTTTTAATAATTTTTCCT
>OGXQ01002107.1_pt1 | contig 14106 bp, 9 predicted proteins | sample 1576291 | NCBI WGS metagenome assembly OGXQ01 (sample SAMEA3541575, study PRJEB24748) | human gut metagenome | biome: human gut; feature: human-associated habitat; material: faeces | place: China | collected 2012 | reverse complement strand
GATATAGAGAGGGCAGTTTCCGCCTGCCCTCTCGATTCATTTCCAGTGTTGTTCTGGCGTCTTTATCGAAAGTCAGGAAGGTATCGGAACACGTGTGTTTATTCGTTTCCCGCAAATTATAGATTAAATTTTCGTTTTTAAGCCCCCTGACAGCAACCAAAATGCTGTCAGGGAATTTTATTATGAATTTTTAATGATGCCTCCTTTTCGGCTTCCTCTATGATTTCCAGTACTTTTCTACCTCCTTCGCTGCATCTGACAGAGAAAACTGAAATTTTTCCTGAATTTTTACACATACAATTTCTTTCTCCATTCCCATTTCCCGAAGCAACTCTACCACGACCTGTATGCCTTCTTGCCGGCCCTCCTGTCGCCCCTCTTGTAGGCCCTCCTGCCGGCCCTCTTGCAGCCCCTCCTGTCGCCCCTCCTGTCGGCCTATTTTTAGGCCTTCTTTTCGTCCTTCTCTAAGCCCAGTTTCTTTGTAAACAGTAGAAAAATACTGGTGATCTCGAATCGCACGCTCTCTTGCTTCATATTCTAGACGCTTTTCTTCATCTGCACTGATCCGGTTCAGATCCTCATACGCCTTCTTAATATATTCGCTTTTTTCCGCTGCCATTTCAAATTCCTCCTTGCTCTCTGCATTGATAAACTGAAGCCATTTCAACAGTTCTGTCTCCGGATACTCATGTTTTGCCAGCTTGGGAAGTTCCAGCGTATGGATTTCAAACTTATCACTGTACATCTTTCTTCCCTGATCCGACCAGAAATGAAAGCGGGAATAGTATTCTTGATCATCAAACAATGTAAAATTTAAAATCCCGACATGAATACATTTTTCTAATTTTTGATAGTCTTCTCCCGGTTTTAGCTGATCCACAAACATCTTTCCCAGATAAAACAAGGTACGTTCTGCCCAGTATTCACTGGATGTCACCTGGATTTCAATATCAATCTGCTCCTTATTATTTAGCAATACCCGTACATCCAGAATCCCCAGTTTATCAGCTTTGTCTTTCTGACGCAGGTGGGACGGCAAAATCCTGCTCTCAACGATTTCTTCCAGATTGATCCCAAGTACTGCTGCCAGAAATGCATTGCGCACCTCTTCATCTTCCATCAGTTCTTTAAAACAGAAATCTACCTTTGGCTTCATTAAAAATTGTGTTGTTTTTTCTTTCTTCATACACACTCCTCCTTTGTTCTGATGGAAACCAGAATATTTCGGCGAGTATGTATCTATATCTTTGATTTTATTATATCTTTTGACGCGATGTTTCACAATCGCAAATACAGACAAACTCCCTCTATTCTTTTATCCATCTCTTTACTCTTTATCTGGGAATAACTTTTGAATGGCAATTCTTTGCCATATTTGAAAATTGAAAGGGATTCCTTTCAAGATTGATTTTATTATACTTGAATTTTGATCAGGATACAATTAAATTTCCATAAATATCCTGTAAAAAGTTACTGTAAACAATAACTCTGCAAGCCACAGTAACAGAGCAGTTCCACATGGAACTGCCCTACACCACCGGAAACCAGAGTCTGATTTCCATTCCTTTTCCGTAGACTGACACTGCTTCTACTTCTATCTTTAATTCCTGTCCGATCTGCCGTACCAGATACAATCCCATCCCTGTCGATTTTTTCTGGCTGTTCTCTCCTGTAAATCCTTTTTCAAAAAGATAGCGGAGTTCATATGGTTTTACGCCACACCCATTGTCGCAGACAGAAAGGCTGACTCTGTTGTTCTCATTTCCGGAACTGATTTTCAGCTTCGGACACTTTTCGGCTTCATATCCTGTGTATTTGATGGAATTCGCGATCAGCTGACTGAGCATAAAACACAGACTTTTCCGGTCTGACAGTACGGTTTTCTCTTTCAGATCCAACTGCACCAGGATCTGCTTTTCTTCCAGATACAGACGGTATTCATCCAGCACCTCCCGGCAGCATTCTTCCAGACTTATCTCTTCAAACAAATACTCTTTATTCACTGCTTTAACCCTGGCATAATATAACATCTGCTCTACATAGGACTGCATCTGCAGTCTGACATGCTCCATTTTTTTGTATACTGTCGGTGACATCTCCTCACTTCTGTTCTCAAGCAAAAGTGTAAAAAGAGATAATGGAATTTTCACTTCATGTGTCCATAATTCTACATACCGTTCATATTCTTCTTCCTGTATCCTCCCTGCATCAGCCTGCCTGTATGCTTTTCGAAGATATACCCCGATCTCCCGCAGGATTTCCTGTTCTTCATTTCCTGCTCCCCCGATCGCAAGTCTCTCATTTTCTTCACTCGGATCCGCCAGAAATGTAAGAAACCGCTCTTTCTTTTTCTGCTCTTTCCTTACGTTCCAGATTACTGCATACAAGAAAATAATTACAAAACAACTGGTTTCCAGTCCTGCCAGAACTTTGAACTGCTCTATCCCCGACAGCCACAGAAAGAATAGCGATACCAGTTCTGTACACATAAGGATCACAAACCATATTTTTTCTTCTTTGATCTCGCTCCAGATTCGTCTGATATATTCCATATTACTGCTCTCTCTTCCACCGATATCCTCTGCCACGGATTGTTTCTATCCGATTCTCCAGACCAAGCGCTTTTAATGTCTTTTTCAGCCTTGTCACATTGACTTGAAGCGCATTTTCATCAATGTATTCGGTTGTTCCCCACAATACCTTTGAAATGCATTCTTTTTTCACCTCTGTTCCTGCATATTCCAAAAGAATTTTTAAGATCTTCCCCTGATTTTCCGGAATATGACAGGCATCTTTCCCCTGACAGACCGTATAGGTTCTGGTATCAAAAAGAAAATCGTCTCCATCCAGTAAATGTGCATTCCCCATTGCCCGTTTCAGCAGATTTTCTGTCCTTGCCAGCAGACGGTCTTTATGACACGGCTTCGTCAGATATTCGTCAGCTCCCAGCTCCAGTGCTTTCAACTCATCCTGCATTTTATCCCTGGAGGTCAGCACAAGAATAGGAAGGCTGCCTTTCTTTCGTATTTCTTTACAAAGTGCAAATCCACTGATTCCCGGAAGTCCCAGATCCAGCACTAACAAATCCGGATGCTCTGCCTCACAGACAGCACCGGTTTCTGGAAAATCCGTTACACAGCATACCTCATAGCCTGCCTTATGATAAATATTTTCCAGTTCTTCCCGAAGGAATTCATCGTCTTCTACGATCATGATTTTTTGCATGCCTGTCTTCTACTCCTGCCGTTTTCTCTGAATAAATTTCAAAATCCTGCGATTGCTTGTCTTTATAACTCCTATTATATAAGCTGTTTCTATCAGACACAAGAAAAGAAACACACTTCCTGCCATCTGCCAGAAAACTTTTACTTCCTGCACCTGTCCAATCAGCCGGAACAATGTCCAGACCCCAAACACACTACTGAAAAATGCAACGCTCAATACCAGTCCATAGTGCCACCAGATCTGAACTTTCGCACAATGACAGAGCTCTTTGTAGTTACTTCCCAGTGTAAGCAGAACGCTGTAGCGTGCCCCGGTCTTCTCCTGCTGAATTAAAAACTGAACTCCAATAAGTGTATTTGCGATAATCAAAAAAATCACAGCCAGATAGATCGTCGTATATCCCAATGCCACCTGATAAAACATATGCCGTCCGGCTGTTCCCAGATAACTTTCATAATGCAGATCGGTTGTTTTTAGACGGTCATTGACAGACATCACTGCTTTGAGCAATCCTTCCTCCTTTACCAGAACCGGACCAAGAATCCCGTTCCAGTAAGAATAGCTTCCGTCTGCTACAAAGACATCAAAAACCTCGTCCGGTACAATAAAACCATACATGATCGTCAACATCCGGTCTGCCACCAGATTGTCATTGCATACTCTTGGAATGATTTCATAATCGGTCTCTTCTATCTGCACAAAAACTTTCTCTTTCAGAAGTTTCTCTACGCTCTTTGCAGTCTCATCCGACAAATATGTGGGGTGCCCGTAAATTGCCATCTGATGTTCCTTTAAGTTCAAAGGTTTCATTCCTTTTGAACGCAAAATCTCATTGTACCCTGATTCTGCGATCAAAAATGGGGATTCTTCCCAAGAATATGGATTCAATCTGTTTTTCAGACGCTCATATAATTCCTCACAGTCATATGCATATACTTTTCGCTCCTCCATACCTTCCGTAAAATCCAGATCTGTCCAAAGTAATCCATTTCGTACTTCAAACAGATTGGAAAAATATTGGTCTACTTTCTGAGATGACAGCACTTCTTCTAACGTTTCTTTTTTCTCGTCAAATGTAAAATCGATCCCTGCCGTATCCTGTTGTCCCAGTTGCCCGCTCATCCCGACTCCATAGGCACAACATATGATCGCAAACAGAATCAGAAGGGAAGAAATTGCCAACGAAACTGATTTTAAAAATACAGCTTCCTGCAGCTGACGGCATGTAAATGTCCAGAGCTTTTTCCCCGGAAGTTTTCTGCATATCCTGTCAAACAGATATGCCAGGCCCTGAAAGAAAAAGAATGTACCGAGTACTCCACAAAAACATAAAATTGCAGTCATACGAAACATTCGTTTTATCCCAAGTTCCGAACTCAGTATCCCGCATCCGATCCCATAGGCTGCTGCCAGAAGAATGATTCCCATCATCAGCTTCACACACGTTTTTATGGGCGAAAATGCACGCTGTTTTTCCTTCTGTTCACGGGATAACAATTCATAAACCTCTTTTTTCCAAAGCTTCATGCAAAGCACAAACCGGGCAAGCATTTTAATTCCGCAAATCCCAATGACTGTCCACAATGCAGCCGAACCGGAAAATGTAAACTGATGACGCAGAATTCCAAATCCTGCAAGCTTCGCCGTAATCAGGCTTGTAAGTTCCGAGATCAGCAGAGCCCCCGGGATCCCGATCACAAGAGCATACACAATATTTCGCAGATCTTCCAGAAAAAGCATTTGAAACAGACTTCTTTTCTTCATGCCAAGCATCAAATAGGTTCCAAACTCATGACTTCGCCGTTCCATCTGATACTTATCCGTAAAATATACCAGGAAATAAAGCAGGCACAGAGATACCACATATAAAATCGGAATCAGCATCAGCAGCTTGTTTACAGCATCTCTCTCCATCTCTTTCAGAAAGATCATCACATCCTGATGATCCAGCGCAAGGATAATATAAAATGCCGCCACCGTCAGAATCATCGTAACAAAATACAGCGTGTTTTCCTGCCGGTTTCGTTTACTGTTTCGTCTGATCAGTTCAGAGAACATAATTGCTTCCTCCTCCCAACTGCGCCATCACGGACAAAATGCGCTCATAAAATTCCCGGTTTGTCTCCTCCCCGACTCGCTTCCGTAATTCATGAAATACTTTTCCATCCTGAATAAACAAAATTCTGGAACAAAAACTCGCAGCCTGTGCGTCATGTGTCACCATCAGAACCGCAGCCTCATCCTCTCGATTCACTCCGGAAAGTTGTTCCATCAGACTTCGTGCACTTCGGCTGTCAAGCGCACCGGTCGGCTCATCTGCCAGTACGATCTGCGGATGCAAAAGAAGCGCTCTTAATGCGGCTACCCTCTGCTTCTGTCCTCCGGACATCTGATTCGGAAACTTTTCCAGCACCTCCTCGATCTCAAAATATTCCGCCAGCTTCTGCATCCTTTTTCTGCTTTCCTTTTCCGGCATTTTGTGAATCTGTGCCGGCAAAAGAATATTTTCTCCACCCGTCAGATTATCCAGCAATTCAAACTGCTGAAACAGATACCCGATCTGTCTTCCCCGATACGCTGCCAGCTGAGCATCCGTATACATTCCGATATCCTGTCCTTTCAGAAGAATCCTCCCCCTTGTAGGTCTTAAAACCGAAGCAATACAATTTAACAGCGTCGTTTTTCCCGAACCGCTGCTTCCCATAATTCCGAGGAATTCTCCCTGATATACTTGAAACGAAATTCCTCTGAGTGCCTCTGCTGCATTTTCCTTTTCCCCATATGTTTTGTACAACGATTCTATTTCCAAAATAATACGGCTCATAATATCCCTCCCTTTCGTGATAAGAATATTATAAGCCGTATCGTGGATGAAAAACACTTACACTTTTTGTAAGAAAACTCCATCCTCTTTATGGTCTGCTATTCACAGTAAATTTTTATGAAAGCTCCAGTTTTCCGGTATATAACTGGTAATACGTTCCTTTCATTTTGATCAGATCCGCATGATCTCCACGCTCGATGATCTTTCCGTGTTCCAGAACAATAATCGCATCACTGTTGCGGATCGTAGAAAGTCTGTGCGCGATAACAAATACTGTACGTCCTGTCATAAGTGCGTCCATACCTCTTTGAACTATTGCCTCTGTTCTTGTATCAATACTTGAAGTTGCTTCGTCAAGTATCATTACAGGCGGATCTGCAACCGCCGCTCTTGCGATTGACAAAAGCTGTCTTTGACCTTGCGACAAGCTGCCGCCGTCACCCGAAATAACTGTATCGTATCCGTCAGGCAACATATTTATAAACTCATCTGCATTCGCAAGTCTTGCCGCCGCATAAACTTCTTCGTCCGTTGCGTCAAGATTACCGTATCGGATATTTTCCTTAATTGTACCTGTAAACAAGTTTGTATCCTGTAAAACGATACCGAGCGAACGTCTTAAATCTTTCTTTTTGATACGGTTAATATTAATTCCGTCATAAGTTATCGTACCGTCGGCAATATCATAGAAACGATTTATAAGATTGGTAATCGTAGTCTTACCCGCACCTGTCGCACCGACAAACGCAACCTTTTCGCCGTGGTCGGCATACAATGTTATATCGTGAAGTACGATTTTTTCGGGATTATATCCGAAATCAACATCGAAGAATTTAACTTCACCCGTAAGACGTGTGTATTTAACACTGCCGTCCTTTTGAACTTCTTTCCAAGCCCACATATATGTCTTTTCTTCCGTTTCAACTATATTGTCGTTTCTGTCGTACTTAACATTGACAAGTGTAACATCGCCGTTGTCCTGTTCAACTTCTTCATCCATAAGATTAAATATTCTCTCCGCTCCGGCAAGTGCCATAACGATTGAGTTAAGCTGTTGCGATATTTGGTTTATCGGCATTGTAAATGATTTTGAAAGTTGCAAAAATGACGCTATAACGCCAAGTGTAAGTCCCGCAACACCGTTTAGTGCAAGTGCACCGCCGATAATAGCTATAAGCACATACTGCAAGTTACCCAAATTAGCCATAATCGGCATTAGGATATTTGCGTATTTATTAGCCTCGGTTGCGTTTTCACAAAGTTCTTCGTTAATCTTATCAAAATCTTCTTTTGAATGTTCTTCGTGACAGAACACCTTAACGACCTTCTGACCGTTAATCATTTCTTCGATATAACCGTTTACCTTACCGATTGACTGCTGTTGTTTTATAAAAAATCTTCCGCTCGCTCCGGCAATTTTCTTTGTTACAAACATCATACAAGTTGCAAACAACAACACAAATATTGCAAGATAAACATTTGATATAAACATTGCAACAACTACCGATATAATCGTGACTGCCGATGAAAACATCTGCGGAATACTCTGTGCCATCATCTGTCTTAGAGTATCTGTATCGTTTGTGTAGTAACTCATTATATCGCCGTGAGTATGTGTATCGAAATACTTAATTGGCAATTTCTGCATATGAGCAAACATATCGTCACGAATTTTCTTTAGCACCCCCTGTGCGATTGATACCATTGTTCTGTTATAAAATAATGTAGCAAGTATTCCCGCTACATACACAATACCCATTACGCAGATTGCTTTAAGCAAGCCCGTGAATACAGGGTTTGTACTGCCCAAAAGCGGTGTTATATAGTCGTCGATAAGTGTACCGATAAACATTGAGCCGGCAACGTTTGCAACGGCACTCAGCAATATACATATCAATACAAAGATAAATCTGAATTTGTATTCCTTCATATATGAAAGAATACGTTTGATTGTCTTACCGGTATTTTGTGCACCGTGTTTATTCATCGTCACCGCCTCCTTTCACCTGTGAATTATATACTTCCCTATATATTTCGTTGTTCTTCAAAAGTTCTTCATGAGTACCTATTCCGTTTATTTCACCGTTATCCATAACAATTATCTTATCTGCGTCTTCGACAGATGAAATTCTCTGTGCAATAATAATCTTTGTCGTGTTCGGTATTTCTTCACGGAATGCACGTCTGATACTTGCATCTGTCTTTGTATCAACCGCACTTGTACTGTCGTCCAAAATAAGGATTTTCGGTTTCTTTAACAAAGCTCTTGCGATACAAAGTCTTTGTTTCTGACCGCCCGATACATTTGAACCGCCCTGTTCGATATAAGTATCATACTTATCAGGGAATGTCTGAATAAATTCATCGGCTTGTGCAAGCTTACATACTCTTTCGATTTCTTCATCTGTTGCGTGGTCATTACCCCAACGCAAGTTTTCTTTGATTGTTCCGGAGAACAACACATTTTTCTGAAGTACCATTGCAACCTCGTCACGCAATGACTCAATATCATATTCCTTTACGTTTCTGTCACCGACAATCACTTCACCGTCGGTTGTATCGTAAAGTCTTGGGATAAGCTGTACAAGGCTTGACTTTGAACTTCCCGTACCGCCTATAATTCCGACAGTTTCACCCGATTTAATATCAAGATTTATATTCTTAAGGCAGAGTTTTCTCTTTTTCTTTGAATATCCGAAGTTTACATTTCTGAATGAAATATCGCCGTTTTTAATTTCATATACAGGATTTTCAGGATTTGTAAGATCGCTCTTTTCGTCAAGTATTTCGACGATTCTTTCAGATGACGCTCTTGCCATTGTAATCATTACGAACACCATTGAAAGCATCATAAGGTTCATAAGAATTTGCATTGTATATGCAATAAGGCTTGTAAGCTCACCTGTTGTCATAGTTGACGCAACGATAAGCTTTGCACTGAACCACGATATGAAAAGCATACAGCCGTATGCCGCGAACTGCATAAGCGGTGCGTTAAATGCCAAAAGTTTTTCGGCTTTTACAAAGTCATCGTATATATCTTCAGAAACGTTTTTAAATTTCTTTTCTTCGAAATCTTCTCTTACAAATGATTTAACAACTCTTATACCTCTCAAATTTTCCTGTACAACGTTGTTAAGTTTATCGTATATCTTGAATACTCGTTCAAATATCGGGTGTGCGTGAGTCATTATAAAATACAATCCGCCGCCCAAAACAGGAATTGCAAGCAAGAATACAAGTGAAAGTTTATGATTTATACCAAACGCCATAATAAGCGAGAATATAATCATTATCGGACCTCTTACCGCAATTCTGACTATCATCTGATAAGCATTTTGTACGTTCGTTATATCAGTTGTAAGTCTTGTTACGATACTTGATGCAGAGAATTTATCAATATTTGAAAATGAGAAGTTCTGTACATTATAGAACATATCCTTTCTCAAATTCTTCGCAAAACCTGTCGATGCACTCGCCGCAAATTTACCCGACAATGCACCGAAAACCAATGAAATTACACATGAAATTGCAAGGGCGATACCTATTTTCAATATGTAATTCATATTTCCAGCGTCAATACCCTTGTCAATAAGCATAGCCATAAGAAGCGGTATTACAACTTCCATAATAACTTCAAGAGTAACAAAAATCGGTGCAAGAATCGAATCACGTTTATACTCTCTTACACTTTTTAATAATGTCTTTATCATCTAATTCCTCCTTTAAAAATGTAGTACGCTACATATTAAGGTAAAAATATACCCTATTTTTCACACTTATCATTGTCTTGGTACATATGTTCGTAAACCTTTGTTAAAAGTTTTTTGAGTTCTTTTTCCTCCTCATCATTTAATGCACCTGTTATCAACGAATCCATATACTTTCTGTGTTCTTTCATTTCACTGCCAAGCTCAAAAGCCTTGTCAAACAAAATAACCTGTCTGCATCTATGGTCCTCCGGATTTACCTCAACACGCACAAAATTATTCTTCTCCATACGCTTTAAAAGTCCGATAATCGTGGAATGTCTTAACCCAAATTCCTGTTCAATCTCCTTTTGCATTACAACATTCTTGCCCTTTTCAAGCATATAAAAAAGTATATTTGCCTGCGAACAGGTTATATCGTATTTCTTCAGATGTGCATTTGCCGCCATAGACATAATCTCATCTATCCTCTTAAAATAAAAGCCTATACCTTTCTTTTTCACAAATACACCTCCTCGCAAAAAAATGTAGCGTACTACACTTTTTTTGTAGTACGCTACATATTATACACATTATTAATATTAATGTCAATAAACCTTTTTCAAAGTTCATATTTTGTTCATTAATTGTTCACGTTATTCGGAAACGTAACATAAATAGTTGTACCTTTGCCGACTTTGCTCTTTACGCGTATAGTCGCATTATGGCAGGCACAAACGTGCTTTACTATTGAAAGTCCCAAGCCTGTACCGCCGACTTTTTTTGAGTGGCTTTTATCAACGCGATAAAAACGTTCAAATATTCTTTCCGTATCTTCGGGTGGTATTCCTATACCCGTATCTTTTACGGACAGTTCCACACCCTTTGCCGACTCACCGACAAATACGGTTATTTTTCCGTTATCCTTATTATACTTTATCGCATTGTCAAGCAAGTTATATACAAGCTCACTCACCAATGTCACGTTACCTTTTATAAATGTCGGTATCTTCGTATAATAAATCTGAATACCGCGTTCTTTTGCAGCTTTTTCAAGAACACATATCGCCTCTTCCGTAACCAGTGAAAGGTCGATATTTTCCGGATTTTCAATACTTCTCTGTTCGTCAAGATTTGATAGATTTATTATATCATCTATAAGAGTAAGAAGTCTGTCGGACTCTTTTTCTATCTTTCTGCCGAACTCCTTGACGTCCTCCGCCTTTGCCATACCGTTGCTTATCATTTGTGCATATCCCGAAATGGTTGTAAGCGGTGTTTTAAGCTCGTGCGAAACATTTGCGGTAAATTCACGTCTGATTTTTTCCGTCTTTTCTTTTTCCGCATTTTGATTTGCTATTCTTGCAAAAAACGGTTTCAACTCGTCATATATCTCTGCCTTGCCTATATTATTTATATCCACTTCATTAATCGGATCTAAAATATATTTCGTCAAATGCTTTGCACTCACAAACGAAACCGCAATAACGCATATTAAAATAATAATAACTATCGGCATTATGGTCAAAACCATATACATTATTACTTTTGTCGGCTGTGACATTCTTAATATACTGCCGTTATTTAATTTTACGGCATAATAATATATTTTTTCACCAATCGTTTCGGAATTACGGCTACTGCTTCCGTTTCCGTATGTAACGGCTTGTTTAACTTCCGGTCGTTCAAAATGGTTTTCCATTGTAGTTGTATCCGCCTCGTTATCATAAATAACCGTACCGTCTGATTTGATAAGCGTCACTCGAATATCAGATACATCATCATACATTTTGGTTAATATATTAATTTCACTGTTTTCATCATAACCGTCTAAACATTGTGCCAATATATTTGTTCTTGATTTTAAATCTGATTTTTCCTTTATCGAATACTGTGTACAATATGCCACCAAAATAAGCAGCATACTTACTATAACTGATGATATTGTAAGAATTTTCAGCGTGCCGTTTATAGCTTTTCTCATATCTTATATCCTACATTTCTTATAGTTTCGATACACTTACCCTTTTCACCGAGTTTATGTCTTAAACTTCCTATATGAACGTCCAGCGTTCTGCTTTCGCCCTCAAAGTGATAACCCCATATCTTTTCAAGCAAAACCTCTCTCGGCACAACTGTGCCTTTGTTTTTCAGAAGATATTTAAGAAGTTCAAATTCTTTAAACGTTATCACAATATCCTTTCCGTCAACCTTTACATTCCTGCTTTGGTTGTCCAAAATGATACCCTTGTATTCAATTATATCAGAACCGGCTTGCGGACCGCTCCTGCGAAGGACTGCTTTAATTCTTGAAATAAGTTCCATAACGCCGAAAGGCTTTGTTACATAGTCGTCCGCTCCGTATTCAAAGCCTTTGACTTTGTCACTTTCAGTACCTTTGGCTGTTATCATAATAACAGGAACATTTTTAGTCGTATCGTTGTTTCGTATGTCTTTCAGTATAGCAATTCCGTCTTTATCCGGCAGCATTATATCCAAAAGCACCATTGACGGCAAACGCTCGCCAAGTCGTTTTTCAAAATCTGAGGCACTTTCAAAGCCCTCTGCCTCAAACCCTGCTGATTTCACTGCATACGTTATTAAATCTCTTATTCCCTCATCATCTTCGACGCAATAAATCAAATCCATAAAACAATCCCCCATTTATACATTATTCAACTTCTGACGATACCGAAAACGGCAATATATACTTTTTACCGAATTCAACGCACAATTCTTTATATTCAGGATTGTTTCGTCTGTTACTCATAACGTGATGCACATCATAATTTTCGTCATTGAGTTCAATAATAGCTGCAGCAACGTTTGCACAGTGATCAGATATTTTTTCAAGTGCGGTAATGTAATCGGTAAATACAAAACCTTGATTTACACTGCATCTGCCCTCTTGCATACGCTTTATATGACGGTTTTTAAGGTCATTTCTAAGTCTGTCGATAACGTCCTCCAAAGGCTCAACTTTATTAGCAAGTTTAACATCGTCCTTTGAAAATGCACTGATTGTAAGGTCGATAATTTCACCGACGGCATTAACCATTATAGTGATTTCCTGTCTTGCCTTGTCGGAGAAATGAACGTCTTTATCACGTTTTTCTCTCGCTGTAAATACCAAATCGGCGGTATAGTCCGTCATTTTCTCAAAATCTGATATTGCGTGAAGAAGTATTGAAACTTTCTGTGAATCCGACTCATTCAAGCTCTTTGCCGAAAGCTTTACAAGATATGCACCGAGTGCATCCTCATATTCATCGGCAAGATTTTCTGTTTCTATAATTTTCTTATCTATCGACTCTGAATACTTTGCAACACATTCCTGTGCCATTGTAAAGCTCTCTTTTACCATATATGCCATATTTGTAGCAAGCGTCATACATTGTTCAACAGCGAATGACGGAGTTTGCAAAAATCTTTCGTCAAGCAAACCGAATGCGCTTTCTTCCGCACCCTCTTTAATTGTCATTCTTGCCAGTTTTTCAAGTAACTTGTTAAACGGCAACAATACAGCCGTTGCAACAACATTGAATATCGTATGAACTATTGCGATATTAAACGGTGTAACAGAATCGCTTACAAATGCAAAATTGAAGATTGCATTTGCCGCATAGAATAATACAAGGAATAAAACCGTACCTATAATATTGAAATACAAATGCACCATTGCGGCACGTTTTGCGTTTTTGCTTGCACCGATACATGATATAAGTGCAGTCACACAAGTACCTATATTTTGTCCCATAATTATAGGAATTGCCGCACCGAATGTTATTTTACCCGTAGAAGAAAGTGCCTGAAGTATACCGACAGATGCAGATGACGATTGTATAACAGCCGTTAAAACAGCACCTGCAAGCACACCTAAAATAGGATTTTGGAACATTGTAAGTATGTTTGTAAATGCCTCAACATCTTTTAAAGGCTCAACAGCCGCCGACATTGTTTCCATACCGAACATAAGTACCGCAAAACCAAGAAGTATGTTACCGATATTCTTCTTAGAGTCGCTCTTTGCAGCCATTGTAAATACAATACCGATAAGTGCTAAAACCGGAGTGAAGTTAGCCGGCTTACAGAGTTGAATCCAAAAGCTGTCCCCCTGTATACCGGAAAGGCTCAATATCCATGATGTAACAGTCGTACCGATATTTGCACCCATTATAATACCGATAGCCTGTCCGAGTTTCATAATGCCTGAGTTTACAAAACCTACAACCATAACCGTAGTAGCTGAAGATGACTGTATAACCGCCGTAACGGCAGCACCCAAAACAACCGTCTTCATCGGCTGCGTATTTGCCGCCATTCCTGGTGCGCCACGCGGATTACCTGATACCCTTTGCAGGTGGTTAT
>OGXQ01002104.1_pt1 | contig 14117 bp, 12 predicted proteins | sample 1576291 | NCBI WGS metagenome assembly OGXQ01 (sample SAMEA3541575, study PRJEB24748) | human gut metagenome | biome: human gut; feature: human-associated habitat; material: faeces | place: China | collected 2012 | reverse complement strand
CACGAATAAACGGCCGGTCCACACATGGCGCAGCGATCTACGCAACGTACAGATATTCTCTCAGCCGCCCGATGTTCGGACATACTCCCCGAAAGTTACCTCAGAAACCTGAGCAATCTCCCGGTTCATCGCAATATCGCGCAAATAGGGCAGGATGCGCCCAATCGCGGACTTGCATATAGTACCAAATTCCGTTGCACATGTCAAGACAAATTTCACTTTTTTCTTGAGAAATTTTTTAGCAGTCTCTTTTCGCGGCAACTGTGGCGGATTTGGCGCAAAAACGCGGCATATTGCCCCCTCCCTGCCGATATATTTAGGGGCAAAGGAGTTGATGGACATGGCAATGGCCTGGCTTTGGACGGGAATGGTGGCAGTCTCGCTCATTTTCGGCGCGCTGACGGGAAACTTGAATGCGCTCAGCGCGGCCGCGCTCGAGGGCGCGCAGAGCGCGGTCGAGCTGTGTTTGGCGATGTGCGGCGTGATGTGCCTCTGGACGGGCGTGATGGAAGTGATGAACCAGTGTCATCTCACCGACCGCCTCGCTTCCCTCTTCCGCCCGCTGCTCAAGAGGCTCCTGCCGAACGCGAGCCGCGACAGTGAGACGCTGGCCGCGATCTCCGCTAACCTCTCTGCCGATCTTTTGGGCCTTGGCAACGCGGCCACGCCGCTCGGCATCCGCGCCGCCTGCCGTATGAGCCGCGGCTGCAAGGGTACCGCATCGGATGAGCTGTGCCTGCTCGTCGTTTTGAATACGGCGTCCATTCAACTGTTGCCCACCACGCTCGCAGGCGTGCGCGCTTCGCTCGGTGCCGCCGACCCGTTCGACATTCTGCCCGTCGTGTGGCTGACGTCGCTTCTGTCCGTCCTCGCAGGGCTCCTTGCCGCAAAGCTCTTCGCCCACTTCTGGAGGAATTGAACCTATGGCGCTCTCTACGCTCATCGTGCCCGTACTGCTCACCTTCACAGCCTGCTTTGCCCTCGGCAAGCGTGTCGACGTCTACTCCGCCCTCACCAAAGGCGCGGAGGAGGGACTCACGGTGCTGCTGCACATTCTGCCGTCACTCATCGCACTGCTCTCCGCCGTCTACATGTTCCGTGCGTCCGGCGCGATGGAGGCGCTCGGCGCGCTTTTAGCCCCCGCACTCGACAAGATCGGCATTCCTGCCGAGACTGCGCCGCTTCTCTTCATCCGCCCCATCTCCGGCAGCGGCGCGCTGGCTGTCGGATCGGAGATCATGGACTCCTACGGCGTCGATTCCTATGTCGGCCGCGTTGCGGCGGTCATGCTCGGCTCGAGCGAAACGACGTTCTACACCGTCGCCGTCTATTACGGTGCGGCGGGCATTACGAAAACGCGCTATACTATCCCCGCCGCGCTCTGCGCCGACGTGGTGATGTTCCTCGCATCCGCGTTTTTTGTGCGGCTGCTCATGGGCGCGTAAAAAGGAGCCGCCGCGGGCAGCTCCTTTTCCTTTATTCTTCTGTTCTCACGCGGATGCGCAGGGCGCATTTTCCTCTCTGCCCGCCGATAGTAATTGCATAGCGCAGGGCCAGCATCCCGCCGTCCTCGTCTAGCTTCCACTTGACCGACTCCGCCTTCACTGCGACCGGCAAGGTTCCGTAGGGCACGGCATAGAATGAGGTGTGCTCCTTCCCCTCCGCAAAGACCATCTCGCTCGTCACCTCGCCCGTGCGCGTCAGAATGATGCAGTCCGGCGCGAGGGCAAGGCGCGTCGCGGTGGTCACCTTGCCGTCCCCGTCCGTTTCCTCATAGCGCAGGAGATAGCCGTCGCGCGTTTCCTCCATCGTGCCGCGCACGCGGAGATCTGAGCTGTCGGCGCTCATGCCTTCGTATTGCTGCTCGCCGTGCACGGTGAGCCAAACGTTTCTTTTCATACAGTCCTCTTTCTCATTTGTTTCTGTCATCATACTACGGCGGAGAGCGGGACACAAGGCGCATTTGCATTTTTTGTGCGTTTCCCTGTTTTTGCTATGGTAAAATGCAAAAGCGCGTGCTATAATCTCCGATAAGCAGATTCTCTGTTCCGTCAAAGGAGGCGTCACTATGAAAATTGATCTGACGGAAAAGCAATTCCGCCGTCTTCTTGATCTGGTCTACGTCGGCAACTGGGTGATGAACTCCACCCGCGGCGACGATCGTATCCGCGAATACGACGATGTAGAGAGCACCGTATTCGCCAACTGTCTCTCCCACGGCATGGTGCCGCTGGTCGAGGCCTATCAGGGCGAACTGATCCCCTCGCGCGCGTTTGCCGAGGGCGGCATCCACGAGGCCATCATGGCCTACGAGGACACGATGTTTTTCGAAATTCTCGCTCAGGAGCTTGCCCTGCGCGATATGGACAGCGACGCGCCCACGCCCGAAAATGTCGACGAGCTGCGCGAGCGTATGGACACGTACTTAGGCGAATTCGAGCAGCACGGCACCGACAACATCACCGTTGAAATGTAAAAGTGTAACAGAAGGCAAAGAGGTCTCCGCTTTTTAAGCGGAGACCTTGTTATCTTCGCGGCCGCAGCCGCGAAATGATCTCAAATCATTTTTCCGACGACCGGCGCGTCGGAAAAATACTTTACGCAGAGCGCGTGTCGAGCCGCCCTGCGGGCGGCGAGGCACGAAGCGGAGCGCATCCCCTATTTTTTAAGGATGCCAAAGGCATCCTTAAAAAATAATCACGTCTTGATCCCCATCGTCTCCCACTTGCCGCTGCGGTAGCGCAGGAAGAAGATGGCGCCGCGCACCGACCAGTCCACGATCGCGTGTGCGAACCACACACCGATGACGCCGTAGCCCATGTATTTGCCCAGCACGTACGCAAGCAGCACGCGCACGACCCACATCGTCAGCATACTGGCGAGCATCGTGAACTTCGCGTCGCCCGCCGCGCGCAGGAAGCCCGGCACCATAAACGCCGGTATCCAGATGAAGATGGATGAGATGCCGTGGATCAGCGTGACCGTGACGGCGAGCTTTTCCGCCTCTGGCGAGACGTTGTAGACACGCATGATGAGCGGCAGCAATGCGATGATCGTCAGGTTGACGGCCGCCATGATGCCGTAGGTCCACTTGACAATTTTTCTGAGATACGCGCGTGCCTGATCGAATTCGCCCGCGCCGACGCACTGGCTCACGACCGCGGCAAGGCCCAAGTTGATGGCCTGACCGGCAAAGCAGTTGAAGTTTGAGATGGTGTTGCCGATGGCGTTCGCCACCATCGATGCCGTACCGAACGTCGAAATCAGGCTGAAAAGCACGAGACGCCCCAGCTGGAACATGCCGTTTTCGACGCCGCTTGGCACGCCGATGTAGAAGATGTTCTTCATTAGGCGCATATCGACACGAAAGCCGCGAATATCGGACAGGTGCAGCATCAAGTCGCGGTTGAAAAGCAGCGAGAGGATGACGACTGCCGCGACCGTGCGGGACACGAGCGTCGGGATCGCGACGCCCGCGACGTCCATACCGAAGCCAAAGATCAAAACGGCGTTGCCGATCACGTTGATACTGTTCATCAGGAGTGAAACTTTGAGCGACACGTCGCTGTGGCCCATCGTGCGGAACAGCGCCGCGCCGCCGTTGTAGAGCGCGATGCCCGGAATGGACGCCATCACATATAAATAATAAGTGTTCGTCGCCGCCATGACGTCGGGCTCGATATGGCCGAACATTACGGTCAAAATCTGCGTGCGGAAGAGGTACAGCAGCGCCACGAAGAAGATCGACACCGCGCCGAGCAGCGCGATGAGCTGCTGGCCCGCGTTGCAGGCGTCCTCCTTCTGTCTTTGTCCGATGTACTGGCCCGCAACGGCTGCGCCGCCGGTCGCCATCGCCGAGAAAATGTAGATCATCAGATTGCTGATCGAGTCGACGAGCGACACCGCGCTGATCGCCGCGTCGCCAACGGTCGCAACCATCAGTGAGTCGGCAAGACCCACTGTAATGGCCAGAAACTGCTCGAGCAGCAGCGGCCACATCAGCGCGACGAGCTGGCGGTTCGTAAACATCATTTCCTTGTCAGCGCGCACCGGCGCTGCCAGTTTGCCCATGGTTCCACACTCCTCGTATCGATTGAGCCTGTATCATAAACCATTTGCCTTTCTTTGTCAACGCCGCGTCAAAAAAGATACGGTTTCAGCGCTGCGCCCCAGACCTCGACAAGCTTTTCCTTCGTCCATCTGGCGTTGGCCGGCGAGGTGGAGGGAAGCTGGACGGCCTCGCGCCCGAGCTTCGCGCGGCAGTATTTTTTATAGCAGGCGTAGGACGTGCCGCCGTTGCAGAAGATGGCCTGAATGTCCGCCGCATCCAAAATGACGGACAGATCGTTCGGCACAACGTTCGTGATGCTCGCATCCGACGATCCCACGATCTCGCATGAGCCGATGGTGTCCCACATGGCGACGCCGCGGCGCAGGACCATCGCTTTCTCCTCTTTGACCGTCTTCGGCGTTTCCTCGCCCAGAACAGCGGCGAGCGTCGGCCAGAAGCGGTTCTGCGGGTGCGCGTAGAAAAACGCCGCCTCCCTTGACTTGACCGACGGGAACGAGCCCAGGATCAGCACGCGCGACTTTTCGTCATACAGCGGCGGAATATTATGGACCTGCGTCTTAAGCTCCATTTTCTCGTCCCCTTTCTGCCTTTTTCGCCATTTTAACACAGGAAAATCAAATCGCCAAGTCCCATTTCCTCCTTCTGCGTGCGCTTCACGCTTCGCTGCGGAAATAGGTTGGCTTTTCGGCAAAGTCATGTTATAATAAAGTAGATATATATTAAATGTAGGTGCCTTGCCCCGCGCGGGCACGGTCATCTTTGAGAAAGGACAACTATGAAAGACGACGACAATCACATTCTTCTTTTAGAAAAGGGCAAGCGAGGCCTCGTGCAGATCATCTTCGGCCGCACGGGCATCATCATCGTTTCGCTGATCGTGCAGATCTTGTTTCTCTTTGCCGCCTTTTACAAGCTCGAGGGCTTTCTGCCCTACTTCTGGGGCGGCAACACGCTGCTGTCGGCGGCGGTCGTGCTGTTTCTGTTCGGCAACGACGACAACCCGACCATCAAGCTCACGTGGTTTTTCATCCTCGCGGTGCTGCCGGTGTTCGGCTTGATTCTGTATGTTTACATCAAGACCGACCTCGGCCACCGGCTGATGATCCGCCGCTACAACGACATCCTGTCGCAGACGGAGCACTTCGCCCCCTCGGAAAGCGCGTGTTCCAAGGAGGAATTACCGGAGGAGCTCCAAAGCCTTGCCTCCTACCTGAATTCCTGCGGCTTCCCCTGCTATCAAAACACACAGGCGCAATACTTCCCCCTCGGCGACGATGCGTTCGAGGTCATGTGCGACGAGCTCCAAAAGGCCGAGCACTTCATCTTCCTCGAGTATTTCATCGTCAGGGAGGGCTACATGTGGGGCCGCATCCTTGAAATTCTCAAGGAAAAGGTCAACGCGGGCGTCGAGGTGCGCGTGCTGTACGACGGCACCTGCGCGGTCGCGCTGCTGCCCTATTCCTACCCCGAAAAGCTCGAAAAGCTCGGCATTGCCTGCAAGATGTTCGCGCCGCTGCGCCCGTTCGTCTCCACGCACTACAACTACCGCGACCACCGCAAGATCATGGTCATCGACGGCAAGATCGGCTTCACAGGCGGCATCAACCTCTCCGACGAGTACATCAACCGCACCTCGCGCCTCGGCCACTGGAAGGACACAGCCATTGCCCTGCGCGGCGGCGCCGTGCGCAGCCTGACGCTGATGTTTTTGCAGATGTGGGACGTCAGCTCCGTGCACTTTACGCCCGAAGTCTACAGCAAGTATCTCGACATGCCGCAGCCGGCGCATGAAAAGGAAGCGGGCTATGTCATCCCCTATGGCGACAGCCCGCTCGACCGCGACCTCGTCGGCGAGATGGTCTATATGGATATCATCAACCGTGCCAACCGTTACGTACACATCATGACGCCGTATCTCATCATTGACAACGAGATGATCACGGCGCTGACCTATGCCGCGCGCCGCGGCGTGGAGGTCCAGCTCATCCTGCCGCATGTGCCTGACAAGGAGATCGCCTTCTCGCTTGCGCACACGTATTACCGCAGGCTGCTTGAAAACGGTGTACAAATTTATGAGTACGAGCCGGGCTTCGTTCACGCGAAGGTCTTCGTCAGCGATGACTGCAAGGCGACCGTCGGTACGATCAATCTGGACTACCGCAGCCTGTACCACCACTTTGAATGCGGCACGTACCTCTATGCGTCCCCCGAAGTCCCCAAAATTGAGCAAGACTTCCACCAGACGCTCGCCAAGTGCGTCCGCGCGGACGCAGAGCTTCTCAAAAACGACCCGTTTATGCGAAAGCTCATCGGCCCCGGCATGCGCATCATCGCCCCGCTGCTGTAAGAAGTAAAAAAAGTCGAAACCGAAAGGTTTCGACTTTTTTTATTCTCAATTACTTTTCGAGCTGCTCGAGCGCGCAGCGCTTCCGTCATCTGAGAGCTGGCGTGGGCGAGCGAGCCGAGGCCAAGGTTCAGCGCCACGCCCTTGAGCGTGTGCACCGCGCGGAACGCCGTAGTCGCGTCGCCCGTGTTCATCGCATTCGTCAGGTTTTGCATGCTGTCGTCGCCCGGGAACATATTAAGGAAGCGCACGATGCGCTCGTCGTTCTGAAAACGCGCCTTGGCTTCGCCGTAGCCGCCGCCGACGCAGCGGAAAAATTCGTCAAGTTTCATGTTCTTTCTCCTCTTGATAAATTGCTACGCAATCCTTTTTCAGTTTGGCCTGATACATCGCAAGGTCCGCCCTGCGGATTGTTCTTGAGATGCGTCCCGCCGCGAACGCGCCGCCGATGCTCGCGCTGATGTGCGGTTCAGGATACTCCTCTCGTCAAGCGCGGCGCGGATGAACACCGCCGTCAGGTCGACGAACTCGACGCCGAGCTGCATCTCCAGCGCCTCGATGAGCTGCTGCTCCGTGATAAAGCCGGCGTTGTATATCAGAAAAAATGCGCTATTGCTATAAACTTTTTTCTAAAAATTGTCAATAATCTTCAGTATTTCTCCCCATTTCGCACATATTTTACAATCCATATTTCTTTTTCCTCAAATTTATCGTGCATTTTTTACCGTCCACTGACGGCTCTCCCGTTTTTTTTGCGGAAACGCTTCGCCCTTTCCGCTCTTTTTTCAATCATTTCTGGCAAAACAGCAGGAAAAACCGGGAAAATTTCCCTTGAATGTTCCGTGGTTCTGTGCTAAGTTTACATTAAGTATCAAATGTTTCTAAAAAACACGCATAAACAGTTTTTGTTTGGCACTGGCTTTTCCGGTGCCTATTTTCTTGTCCGCCCGCCCCGCGGCGGCATTTCTACAAAAGAACACGCCCTAAAATGCGTATGAGGTCTACACTACGGTCGAAGCCAAAATCCTGATCGCGGACGATTCGAAAATGAACCAGCAGATCCTTTCCGAAATCCTCGGCGGCCGCTACGAATACCTTATGCCGACGACGGCATGCAGACGCTCGAGCTGCTGCACTCCGAGTTCGACATCGACCTGCTGCTCGACATCAACATGCCCCGCCTCGACGGCTTCGGCGTGCTCGAGGTGATGAAGCAGCGCAACTGGCTGCAGGAGATCCCCGTCATCATCACCTCGTCCGAGGATGACGAATCGTTCATCCAGAAGGCCTACGAGCCCGGCGTAACGGATTACATCCGCCGCCCGTTCAACCTGACGGTCACGCAGCGGCGCGTGAGCAACGCACTCACGCTCTACGCGCGCCAGAAGCACCTTGTCCACCTGGCCGAAGAGCAGGTTTACGAGCACGAGAAGACGAACAGCGCCATCATCAACATTCTGAGCCACATCGTCGAGTCGCGCAACTTCGAATCCGGCACGCACATTCTGCATGTGCGCGCCATCACCGACATTCTGCTGCGCCAGCTCGTGGCGGCGACGAACCGCTGCCCGCTCTCGCAGGCGCGTATTCCTACGCGCTCGGACAGTTCAGGCCCGAAGGCGGCGGGCATTGACCGATCACGCCGCTTCCTTTGGAACGGCGCACAAAATAGAAAGGAAGCATCATGACTCACAACAAATTTCTCCCTCGCGTGCTCGCCGCAGCGGCGGCGATGATGCTGCTCGCAGGCTGCGGCAGCAAGGCAGACCCCGGATTTTCCCCGGCGAACCCTGTCAATATCACGATCTGGACGTACTACAACGGTGAACAGCTCGAAGCGTTCAACGCGCTCGTCGACGAGTTCAACTCGACCGTCGGCAAGGAACAGGGCATCACGGTTGAGAGCTCCAGCCACGGCAGCGTGACCGATCTTGAGAACAACGTGCTCGCTTCTGCCGAGGGCAAGGTCGGTGCCGAGGCGATGCCCAACATCTTCTCCGCCTACGCCGACACTGCCTACGCGCTCGATGAGATGGGTCAAATTGCCGATCTGAGCGATTATCTAAGCGAAGAGGACCGCGCCGCCTTTATTGAGGACTATCTGAGCGAAGGCGACTTCTCCGGCTCGGGCAGTATCAAGATCTTCCCCGTCGCCAAGTCGGTGGAGCTGCTGTTTCTCAATGAAACGGACTGGGAGCCGTTCGCCGCCGCCACAGGCGCAACCTATGACGACTTGGCCACGATTGAAGGCCTCGTCTCCGTCGCCGAACGCTACTACGAGTGGACCGACGCGCAGACGCCCGACATCCCGAACGATGGACGCGCGTTTTTCGGCCGCGACGCGATGGCGAACTACATGCTCATCGGCGCCAAGCAGCTTGGCTGCACGATCTTCGACGCACAGGACGGCAGCATGACGCTGAACTTTGACCACGACGCCGTGCGCACCCTCTGGGATAACTACTATGTACCCTTCATCAAGGGCTACTTTTCCGCAAGCGGCCGCTTCCGCAGCGATGATGTGAAGACTGGCAATATCATCGCCTACGTCGGCTCGTCTTCGAGCGCAACGTTCTTCCCCACGCAGGTCATCGCCGACGACATGGACAGCCACGACATCACGCGCAAGGCGCTTGAAAGCCCGAAGTTTGCGAACGGCGAGGACTACGCCGTGCAGCAGGGCGCGGGCATGGTCGTGACGAAGGCGAGCGATGCCGAGATTCAGGCAAGCCTCGTGTTCCTCAAATGGTTCACCTCACCCGAGCACAACATCACGTTCTCTGTCGACTCAGGCTACCTCCCCGTCACGCACGAGGGCAACTCCATCGACGCGATCCGCATAAGTGGTCTTGCCCTCAGCGATGAGATGGACGAAGTCCTCTCCGCCGCAGTCGACACGGTCAACGAAAACCATCTCTACACGCCCCACGCCTTCTCCGGCGGCACGAACGCCCGCGCCATTCTTGAATATTCCATGAGCGATAAGGCAAGCGCTGACCGCGCCGCGGTCAAAGAGGCAATGGCGCAGGGACAGAGCTTTGAAGAGGCCTCGGCGCAGTTCCTTTCCGACGAATGCTTTGAAGCCTGGTATCAGGATACGCTTGCATCGCTTGAGGCCTTTCAGGGCTGAGTGACTGTTCAATGACAAAAAAGGGGCCGTTTTATGTTCTTTCGCAAACCATCGGATCATGTGCCGCATGTCACCATCTTCCATACGATCCTGCGCTCCATGCTCTGGATCCTGTTCATCGAGATCGCGCTGCTTGTCGGCATTCTCTATCTCTGCCGCATCAACACGAGCCTTGAGCAGAATGCTGTCGACATCTTGCAGATACAGACGGAAAACCGCCAAAACTATCTGCAAGGCCAGATGCTCGACGCGCAGGACCTCTCGTCGCTTGCGGGCAAGATCAACGCCGTGACGCAGGCCATGCTCGACGACGGCGAGATCAGCCTCGACACGCTCGACAGCGGCAGCGACGCCGCATCCCCCCTGCTGCTCTCGATCGGCGACAGCCTGATCTCCTCGATGCGCCATCGCCCCGTCACCGGCATTTTTGTCGTGCTCAACACGCATGATCTCGACACACGCAAAAAGGGCGAGCCGCTGCCCTGCCTTTATCTGCGCGACCTTGACCCGAATTCCTCCCCCTCGCAGCGCAATTCTGATCTTATGCTCGTGCGCGCACCCGCACAGGTCGTACAGTCACTCTACATTGCGACCGACACGAGCTGGACGCCCTCGATCAACTATGGGTCCAACGGCAGCAGTGGCTTTCTCTATCCCGTCTTTCAGGCAGCCTACCACGGAAACGGCGAACTGGACGCCGCGGACTACGGCCACTGGACGTCCTCGCCCTACACGCTCTCCGGCGACGATCACTCCGCCATCGCCTACACCATCCCGCTTATTTTAGATGACGGCACGGTCTACGGCGTGCTCGGCGTCGAAATTCTTGAAAGCTACCTGCAAGCCCTGCTGCCGGGCACCGAGCTGCAGAACGACAGCTCGGGCACCTATCTTCTCGGCGTCGCATCGAATTCCGCCATTGGAAAAGACGACCTTACCGTCAGCGTCATCTCCGCCTCCCCCGCTGCAAATGCGCCGCAGCAATCCTATGACCAGACGCTGCTGCTCAAGCCGTCAAAGCGCGGCGGCTACCAGAGTGACTCCCCCCTCGGCCTTTGTCACGCCGCCGTGGCACCGCTGACGCTCTACAACCGCAACGCGCCGTTTTCCAATGAGCAGATGCTGCTTATCGGCTCGGTGCCGGTATCGGCGCTTTACGCCTTTTCAGGCTATGTGCTGCGGTTTTTGATCATCGCGGTCCTCGTCGTGCTCACTGCAGGACTTTTCAGCAGCCTTGTGCTGGCGCGCAAGCTCTCGCGCCCGATTTCGCGCCTTTCCGACGAGGTCGCGCACGCGCGTGAAAGCCGCAGCTCCATCCCCATGCTCTCCGCCACCGGCATCATCGAGCTCGACCGGTTCTCCTCCGCGTTCACGCAGCTCGGACGCGAGGTACTCGATACTTCGACCAAGTTTCTGCGCATCATGGACATGGCAAGCGTGGAGCTCGGCGGCTATGAGCTGCGCTCCGCTCCCGACAGCATCTATGTCACCGACAATTTCTTCGACCTTCTCGGCATGCCCGGCGTTGACGCAGACGACTTAACAGCGCAGAGTTTCCGCGAGCTTTTGCAGCGCTTTGAGCGCTCGTGCCCCCACTCCCCCGCGCCCGACGGCGCGATGCTCTACCACATCTGTCTGCCAAGCGGCAAAGAGCGCTACCTTCGCATCGAGACGACGCGCGAGGACGGCACGCAGGTCGGCCTTGCCGAGGATGCGACCGCCGACACGCTTGAAAAGCTGCGCATTGAGCACGAGTGCGACTATGACACGCTCACAGACCTCTACAACCGCCGTGCCTTCCACCGCATCTGCGCCGAGTTCTTCTGCTCACCCGAAAAGCTCGGCCACGCGGCGCTTTTGATGTTCGACCTCGACAACCTCAAGCAAATAAACGACACATTCGGCCATGACTGGGGCGACGAGTACATCCGCCGCACAGGCGAATGCTTTGCCAAGAACGCTCCCGCGCGTACCGTCTGCGCGCGCATCAGCGGCGATGAGTTCAATGCACTCTTCTACGGCTACAACGATCAGGATACGCTGCGCGCCGACATCCGCGCGCTGAAAGCCGCCCTTGAGCATTCTGTCGTCCAGCTTCCCAGCGGACGTGAGCTGCGCGTGAGCGTCTCCGGCGGTATCGCGTGGTATCCCGAGAGCAGCACAAATCTCATCACACTGCGCAAATACGCGGACTTTGCCATGTATCAGGTCAAGCACTCGCGCAAGGGCGAGCTGCTGGAATTCGACCCTGAGGTCTACCGCACCAGCCTGCAGGAAAGACGCTGCCATGAGGAGTTCCGCCGTCTCATCAACGAGGAGCTTGTCACCTACCGCTTCCAGCCCATTATCGACGCAAAAGACGGCAGCGTCTTCGCCTATGAAGCGCTCATGCGCGTGGACCTGCCCATGCTGCGCTCCCCGACGGACGTGCTGCGCCTCGCGCGCGAGGAAAACTGCCTGCACGAGGTCGAGCGCATCACGTTCTTCTGTGCGTCAAGTGCATATCACGCGCTCGAAAACGCCGGTAAGGTCGTGCCCAGCGCGCTGCTGTTCCTCAATTCGATTGCAAGCCAGTATCTAACGCCCGATGAGCTTTCGGAATACTCCGCGCGCTACGCCTCGATCCTGCCGCGCATCGTCATTGAGATCACGGAGGAAGAGTGCCTCGACCCCAAGGCGCTGCGCATCAAGCAGACGATCCGTGGCAGCTCTGGTGCGTTCGCGCTCGACGACTACGGCAGCGGCTACAGCAACGAGCGCAGCCTTCTCGAGCTCTCACCCAACTACATCAAGATCGACCTTTCCATCATCCGCAGCATCGACACCGACGCCAACAAGCGCCAGATCGTGTCGAACACCGTGTCCTACGCGCACCAGCGCGGCATGAAGGTCGTGGCCGAGGGCCTTGAGACCGCGGACGAGGTACGCACCGTGCTGTCGCTCGGCGTCGACCTTCTGCAGGGCTTCTTCCTCGCGATGCCGCAGGTCGAACCCGGCGGCGCGAGCGAAGAAAGTCTTGCTGTCATCGCCGAGATGCACAGCCAGAGCGATGAGAGTCAAATTTCGATATTTGGCGGCGACAAGCAGTAAATATCGCAAAAAGGCTCACGAAAGCCATTGGCTTAACAGTGATAAGGAAGTAATTCAACTTTCTACTGTTGGCTGACAGATTCGGGTGTGCAGGGCAACCGTAAGGCTGCAAAAGCTGTCTGTTTCCAACAGAAACAGACAGCTTTTAATTTGCGTTGAAAGCATCTTGCTGTTTTTTCTCGAGCGGGGCGGTCTTCCCACGGACCGCCCCGCGAAGCCGTTACGGCTCGATGATGTTGAAGGGGTTGGTCCCGGTGATCGGGAACTGGTTCATATTCTCCATCATCAGCGTCAGCAGCTCTGCGCTGCCCTCGACCTTGACGGCCTGTGTAACCGTTTCCTGATTGTTGGTCAGGATCGCAAACAGCGCATTCTTCGGGCAGGTAATAGACACGTCTGCATCATCAGACAATGTATCCGCATAGACCAGCAGCACACCATTCTTCACGCGGAGCATGTGCTGTTCGCCCACGTCAGGCAGGATCACGTTCATGGTGAAGTCGCGGTCAGCCAGCGCCTGCTTGTCCATGACAATGGCCATATAGTCAAACAGCATGGGCGCGGAGAGGGCCTTGACCATGTCGCCGGTAGATTTGGTGGAAGCGGTGAAATTGGCGTTTCCATGGCGCAGCTCCTGCGCGGCGGTCAGATATTCGTTGCGCCACGGACCGGACTCCGCCTGATACCCCAGCTGCTCCAGTGCATCGGCACACAGAAGCCGCGCATCGGTGTTCGTCGGGTCGGCAAAGACGATGGTGTTTGTGACCTCGGCGACCCACTGATATTCACCCTTGTCAAAATCCGCCTTTGCCATTTGCAGGACCTTGTCAACATCCCCCAGGTACTCCACCCATTTTTTTGCGCTGTCGCTTGGCATGAGGGGCGTGTGAATGCCGGAACAGACAGCCAGGCAGATTACGTGGCAGATAAAGATACGATCAACAGCAGTATAATTGCTGAGGGTACCAATAATTCCAGCCATTGCATGCTGTTTTGTGTGACTCTTTCTGATGTTGCATTAAATGCGGGGGAAAACACCATTAATATTGCAGGCCAGGCAGACTGGACACTTGATTTTGTGAAAATGGCAGTGATCAAATCCGGTGAGGAAGGTGTTCTTCCGGAGACAGATCCATTCAAACATGCTGCACATATTATCCGTTCAGACAGCGGAGTTCCGGGATACGCAGTAGACGTAACAAAGATTGATGAGAGCAAACATGACCTTACATGGTATACAGAAAAATTTGACCGTGCAGATGCAGAATGTGGCTATGCATGGAACTATGACTGGGATGCAGACAAGAATCAGATGAATGTTCTGAAAGCAGCTGCAAAAGCCAGTGGAGAGGATTTTATTGCAGAAGCATTTTCCAATTCTCCGCCATACTTTATGACAGTCAGCGGATGTTCTTCAGGAAACACAAATTCGAGTGCGGACAATTTACGTGCGGATTCTTACCATGCATTTGCAGCTTATA
>OGXQ01002102.1_pt1 | contig 14131 bp, 8 predicted proteins | sample 1576291 | NCBI WGS metagenome assembly OGXQ01 (sample SAMEA3541575, study PRJEB24748) | human gut metagenome | biome: human gut; feature: human-associated habitat; material: faeces | place: China | collected 2012 | reverse complement strand
AGAAAGTCCGTTGGATGAATTTCCTTTATTTGTGAAGGGGGGCTACCCATTACCTATGCAACCTTATACAGAACGTATGTGTTCGACTCCGCTTACCGAGTTGATTGTCCGTTGTTATCCGGGCAGCGAAGGATGTAATCACTCTTATACCTTATATGAAGATGACGGGATTACAACAGCCTATCAGCAAGGTGAATCTGCTTCTACATTAATGAACTATCGTAAGGAAGGAGAACAGACCTTTGTTACTATCCATCCGGCAAAAGGCTCGTACAAGGGGCAACCTCAAAAAAGAGCTTATCGTATTGAATTGCCGGGAATCCAGGCAGGAACAAAAGTAAAAGTAAACGGTAAATCGGTAAAAGCCGTTTGGGATAAGACGATAGGTGGAATAGTGGTGTCTGTCAAGTCGGATGATATACGGAAGAAGGTAGAAGTACAGATCGGTTGACATACAGAATTGCTTGAACAAGAAAAATCTTAAAGTAAATAATATATGAAATTACATGTTGTTGACATCCTGATTATTTGCGCTTATCTGATTGTCATAGTTCTTATCGGGCTATTCCTGAAGAAGAAAGCGGCAAAAAATATGGATTCGTATTTTTTGGGGGGCAAGTCCCTTCCGTTTTATATGCTCGGACTTTCAAATGCTTCGGGTATGTTTGATATTACCGGAACCATGTTGATGGTTTATTGGGCCTTTGCATATGGTTTTAAGAGTTTGTGGATTCCTTGGCTGTGGCCGGTGTTCAATCAGATATTCCTGATGGTGTATCTTTCCGTATGGTTGCGCCGAAGTAATGTGCTGACAGGTGCCGAATGGATTAAAACCCGCTTCGGACATGGAAAAGGAGCTACTTTGTCGCATACTATTGTGATTGTTTTCGCTCTGCTGAGTGTATTGGGTTTTCTGAGTTACGGTTTTATCGGCATTGGTAAGTTTATGGAGATATTCTTCCCGTGGGAGGTGGTTTCACAATATGTGCCTTTTGATATTCCGTTGCAATATGTTCCTCATTTTTATGGCATATTCTTTACGGCAATTGCTACCTTTTACGTGATGTTGGGCGGTATGCTCAGTATTGTATGGACAGATGTGGTTCAGTTTATGATTATGACAGTGGCAGGTATTATCATTGCTGTTATCGGTATGAATATGGTAGCTCCCGAAATGATTCAAGAGTTTGTTCCCAAAGGATGGGATTCACCGTTCTTCGGCTGGGCACTTGATATTGACTGGAGTGAGCGAATGAGTCTGTTGACGGAACGAATGGCTAATGAGCCTTATAGTTTGATGGGTATCTTTGTGATGATGGCATTGTTGAAAGGTATATTTATGAGTATGGCAGGTCCTGCACCTAACTATGATATGCAGAAGATTCTTTCATGTAAGTCTCCGAAAGAGGCAGCTATGATGAGTGGTTCCGTACCGGTTATTTTGCTGATTCCGCGTTATCTGATGATTATGGGGTTTGCTCTGTTGGCGATTTACTTCTTTAAAGTGGACGGTGGTTTGTCTCAAATGACAGCAACAAACACGGATTTTGAGACCATATTGCCTCATTTGATAACAAAATATGTACCGGTGGGATTGGCAGGACTTTTATTGGCGGGTCTGCTGTCAGCGTTCATGTCTACTTTTGCATCTACCGTCAATGCAGCTCCGGCATACGTAGTAAATGATATCTATTTGAAGTATATCAACCCCAAAGCTACTGTCAAGACACAGATTCGTGCCAGTTATTTGATTTCTGTTCTGGTTGTGATTATCAGCACGGTTATGGGCTTTTTCTTAAAAGATATCAATGAGATATTCCAGTGGATTGTGGGTGCCCTGTTTGGTGGCTACATTGCTGCCAATGTATTGAAATGGCATTGGTGGCGTTTCAATGGAGAAGGTTATTTTTGGGGTATGACAGCAGGTGTGGTTGCCGCTATTGTGATGAAATTTACAGTCCCTGATGGATTGGTGCTCTATTTCTTCCCTGTTTTATTTGGTATTTCGCTGATAGGGTGTATTGTCGGAACTTATTCTGCTCCTCCGACAGATGAAGACACTCTGATTAATTTCTATATTCGCGTTCGTCCGTGGGGATGGTGGAAACCAATTGTCGACAAGGCAATAGCGCGCTATCCGCAAGTGACTCGTAATAAGAATTTTAAGCGTGACGCATTTAATGTTACCATTGGTATTGTGTGGCAGTGTTGTCTGACTATTGTACCGATGTACTTGGTTGTGCGCGGAAATCTGGGCTTTATTGTATCTGTTCTGATACTGATTGCGACAACTGTTATACTGAAATATACTTGGTATAAGCCGTTGTGCCGTGAGGAAGAAGAATATAATAAGTTGATGAAAGAAATAGGATTTGATAAAGAGTGTAATTAATATTATTTGTATAGAAAATGGGAATGTGTCAAAACTGAAACCTAGCAAAATATGGTATTATCAATGTTTGACACACCCCCATTTCTTTAATATTCTATCTTGTCTGTTTTAGAACTCCATGCTTCGAATGCTTTAATAGCTTCTTCGCGTAACATAACTTCAGAAGGAAGTTTTCTGTTTTCCGGTTTCAGTTCCAGTTCATCATAGATAAATGAATCATCGAAACCTATATTTTTTGCATCCGTTTTATTGTTGGCATAATACATCTTATCCAATCGTGCCCAATATATAGCACCCAAACACATAGGACAGGGTTCACAGGAGGTATAGATTTCATATCCGCTTAAGTCGAATGTTCCCAGCTTGGCAGCGGCGGCGCGTATGGCGCTTACTTCAGCGTGGGCGGTGGGGTCACACGAAGCGGTTACCCGGTTGACACCTGTTGCTATTATTTCTCCGTTTTTGGCGATGACGGCTCCGAAAGGTCCTCCTCCGTTTGCGACATTCTCAATGGAAAGCTCGATGGCTTTCCGCATAAGTTCTTTTTTAGTCATAGTTGCATCGGTGAAATTGGATTATACATAAGTCTCCAGAAATTTCACATGTTCGTTTACCGTTACATTTACTTCTTTAGTGGTAGCGGGGAAAAGTATAGACTCTCCTGCCTGAATTTCCAACGAATGACCTTCATTATCAGTTACCGTGCATGAACCTTCCATACAGATATAGATTACAAAAGAATCCAGTTCGCTGTAATCCATAGTCATATTTTCCGTCAGGTCGTATACAGAAGTGGTGAAGTAGGGGCAGGTTACCAATTCTATCGGTTTGTTTTGTTCCGGCGTATAGCTGGTGCGATAGTCTTCTTCCACTGTATAATCGATGGCATCTTTCGACAGTTCGGTATGCAATTCGCGTGTATTGCCATTCTTGTCTTTGCGGTTAAAATCATAGATACGGTAGGTTACATTGGATGTTTGTTGGATTTCTGCAATAAAGCATCCGGCACCAATGCTATGGATTCGTCCGGCAGGCAGGAAGAATACGTCTCCCGGCTGAACAGTATAGTCTGCCAAAGCATCACAAATTGTATTGTCTGCAATCATTGCTGCATATTCGTCAGGAGTGATTTTCTTTTTCAAACCGGAACGAAGATGAGCTTTGCCACCTGCATTATCGATTACATACCACATTTCTGTCTTTCCCATTGAGTTGTGGCGTTTTCTGGCAAGTTCGTCATCGGGGTGAACTTGTATGGAAAGATCATCGCATGCATCAATGAATTTGATAAGCAAAGGGAAATTATCTCCGAAACGTTGATAGTTGCTTTCACCTACTAATGCTCCTTTGTATTCTTTTACCATGTCACTCAGGTTTTTGCCTGCGTCTGTACCATTGGCAACTACTGATTCGTCGCCCGGAACATTCGAGATTTCCCAGCTTTCGCCTACTTGTGCCTGTTCGGTTGCAAGATGTTTGAACGGGATAATCTTTTCACCACCCCAGATGGTGGATTTTAGAATGGGGTTAAATTTTAATGGATACATAGGTATATATATTAAATGTTTTTAGGTTTGGATACAAAAATACGGAGATTCTACGACTTTACCCATAGAATCTCCGTAAAAATCACTAGCTATTTGTGTGTTTTCAAAAAAGTGTATTAGTAGTCTGTATTGTTAGGGTCGAAGTTAGTCCAACCGTCCAGCCAGTTGTCATTTATACCGAATGCCCCGATGTAGTCTACCTTATCAAATCCATTGTCTAATAGAGCATTGTCGAATGAAGCGGCAGTCAGTACCGGGCTATTTGCATTCGGCATATAATTTACACCGATGCCGCGTCCGTCTTTAAAGTTCAGTTCATTCATGTCGGCAAGTACTTTATTTCCTTTTTGTGCTTTGAAGAAGCTGGAAGAATAGGACTCCTGACCGGCATCGATAATAGTTTTGTTTACTGCATCATAAAGCACGTCATCATACACTTTGTTGGCATCCGAACCGGTGACTGTCATACCGGCAAACCAAATATTTTGCAAATTGATAATGCCCTCTTGTGCTTGTTCTACCGTGTTTCCTTTCTCGCCGTCAATAATCAAACCGACAGGATATCCCACTGCTACAGAATTGAAGCAATTCAAACGGCTGGAACGGCGGATTTGCATCGCTGACTGGAACTTCCCGAGAGCTGAACCGTTATTGGGGTTGAAGCTGCCGGCATTGATATAGCTTTCATCATTGGTAAATCCGGCATCACGTCCGAGCGGGCCGATAAAAGTAATGTTACTGAATACTGCCGTTGTATAGGGAGAAACCAGAGAACCATCGGCACAGTTGTCCGATTCAAATCCGTTTGATTGTGATGTATCGGCAATTCTCGGATCGCGGATAGACAAGCCATATTGTACTTTACCGGAGAATCCGTTGTCTGTGTCGAATTCGTCATCCCAACCATTATAGGCAACCAGATATTTACAGTTTACAGAACCGCCGAACCATTCATAAGAGTCATCGTTGGAATAAGAAACCTGCAAGTGGTCAATGGTAGTACCGCTACCGACCGAGCCGAACGTAATGCCGTTGATTTCCTTATCTTTCATAAAGGGATAACCGGCAAACTCCACACGTACATAGCGGATGATACCGGAATTGTCGGAGTCATCATCCCCTCCGTGTTTGGTACGGGGCCCCCCTTCAATCTGCTGATTCAGCACGCCTTGATTGTTCTTTGCCTTACCACAGATAATCAAACCGCCCCAATCACCGGGTTTGCGTTGTCCTTTCGGCATTTCAGAGGTAAATACGATAGGAGCATCCTGCTTTCCTTCGGCTATCAGTTTTCCGCCCGGTTCTATAATCAGGGCAGCTTGTGTGTCTTTATCACCTTTGATGACAGTTCCCGGTTCAATGGTCAATGTAGAACCTGCTCCCACATAAACCCATCCTTTCAACAGGTATGTACCTTTGGCAAGGGTCTGGGTTCCTTTGAATACAAATTCCTGGTCACCATTTCCTATTACTGTTCCTTTTTTGTTTTCAGACTTATCCTCATTGAACAACAAATGATCACACGTCTTGATTGAGCCTTCAGTTCCCCATACATAAGGTGTGTCCGTTGTCTCACCACCACTGTTTCCACCATTGTCGGGTTCGGAATCATCACTGCTGCAAGCAGCCAGGCTTCCCAGCATCATGGCCGAGAGAGCATAAGTCATAAACTTGTTTGTTTTCATTTTCATTTATTGGTTAGTTACTGAATGAAATATTTCTTGTTTTAAAAATTATAGCTTATGTTTACGTTGAAGCTGCGTCCCGGTTTAAACTGACGGGTTATTTGCTGCACTTCACCATTTTCTGTATTTTCAAATTGTTTGAAAGACACCTTTTCGGCCAGTACATCGCGGATAGCGGCTTTTACTTCCAGTTTGCCGAATTTCTTAGAGGCACTCAGGTCAATGGCATTACGTGGCATTTCATATGAGTCGGGCACACGTACTTCGTTGCCTGCGCTGCCCAGGCTGCGCCCTACACCGATAATGCGTTTACCGATGCGGTTGTAGAGTATGGCGGCATTCCATCCGTTTTTGGGCTGTTGATAGAAGAGTCCCGCGTTGACCAGGTAGGGCGATTGCCCTTGCATAGGACGGTCTTCTTCTTTAGAACCGGGTTCAAAATTTACGTTACTTTTTATCAGTGCACCATTCAGGCTGAGGCTGAAGTTTTTCATGCCGATGAAATCTAAGTTTTTGCGTATATCCACTTCTACGCCATAATTATCGGCTCCTTTGGCATTGATATAAGAATAAATCAAGTCAGTACCTCCGGCTACGGTATAAGTCCATTCTATCGGATTCTTGAATTTCTTATAAAATAATGATACGGAAATCAGCTCACCGTTACTGGGATAGTATTCATATCCCAAGTCAATATTATCAATATAAGCTGCTTTCAGGTCATAATTGCCTTGTACATTACTAGCCAAATCAAAGTCGTAATACACCGAAGAAGAGACTTCCCGGAATTCGGGACGGTTTACAGTACGCCCATACGACAATCTGAACTGGTGTTGCTCATTCAGACGATAGGCGGCATTAAGCGATGGAAAGAAATCATCGTAAGTGTAATAGACACTGGTCGGACTCTTTTCGTTCTTTTGTGTATTACTGATTAATTCCATTCGGCTGTGTTCGAAACGGACGCCTGCGTATATGTTCCACTTTCCGAAAGGAAGATTTACACCGGCATAGCCTGCTCCCAACATATTGTTCCCTTCATAATTATTTCGCCAGTCCACTTGCTCCAGCAGGTATAATTTATCTTCTCCGTAATTTTTGTCCTGCATCAATTCGTCAGGCACATTCATCACACGGTAATTACTAGGTAAACCGTTCTTCCAACTGTAAATGAAGAGGCGCGTATTGTATTCACGTGTACGGTACTCCGTATATCCTCCCATCTTGAGTGTGGGAGTGAAATCACCGAATGCGAAATCATGCTGATAATTGATGTTGGCCGACAGGATGTGTTCATTCAGACGCGAGAACTCACGATTGATTTCATTCAGATTCTCTACTTCCAATTGATTGGTATCTGTGTTCAGTACCGTGTTGTACCGGCGGCGGTCGGGCATATTCCGGTTGGCATAAGAATATCCGGCACTCCAATCCAGTTTATCCGTGTCACTCCATGTATGTTTTCCCGTAAACTGTCCGCTGTAGGTGGTACGGCTCTGGTAGTAATACTCTGCACTCTCTTCATAATCGCTCTGTGCATCCGTTCCCTTGCGATAAGTATAGCGGTCTTTTCCCAATTGGTTGAAGATATTCTTGAATTCATAACGGTTATTTCCGCTTGCCGGCACATAAGTGAGGTTCAACATGGCTCCCACACGTACATTGTGATTATATTGGTCATCCACTCCCTTGCGCAAATAGTTGGAACGGTCATGAGTGATGTCATAGGCACCATACAGATTATTATCCATATTCAGATATGTTTTGTAGGTATTGCTATAATTTACGGCTCCCAGCATAGCTAAAGTGCGACCGCTTTCACTCACCCAGCGATGGGCGATGTTCATGCTCAGGCTGAGGTCGGCAATAGGCTTGCGGTTCTTTATGCTCCAATCATTATTCAGTCCGTTGTTGAGCAAGTCGTAACCATTATTCATCGGTCTCAGTGTCGCGTTGATACCGCCATTCAAGCTACGCAATCCGTTGTCGAATCCCAAAAAGTCCGTACCGCTTCCTTTATTGTATTGAAAGTTTTTAAAATGAGTCTGATCATTCATGCTTCCTCCTACTGAGATGTTAAACAAGTTACTGTTCGGAACATCCTTGGTATTAACTAAAATAAAGCCGCCACTGAAATCGGCAGGATATTCGGGAGCCGGAGATTTTACAACCAGCATATTGTCCAGTTGTGAGGAAGGAATAATATCGAAGGAGAAGGCGCGTGCGTCGGCTTCCGAACTGGGCACGGCACTATTGTTTATCCACACATTGTTGTAACGTTGCGAAAGGCCGCGTACCATTACGAACTTTTCTTCAATGATACTGATGCCCGGCACACGGCGAATCACTTCGGAAGCATCCTTGTCTTGTGTCTTGGTAATTTGTTGTGCGGAGACACCGGTTTGCATCACCAGACTGGTGCGTTGCCGGGTAATCAGGGCATTTTCTGTATTCTTCTTGGCTTCTGCCACTACCACAACTTCTCCCAGTTGCTGGTTATCAGGTGCTAATGTTATATTTATTTCTGACATGCCATTGACAGATACCTCTAAAGTCAATGTTTTATAAGAAACATACGATACCATCAGTTTATATGTTCCGTTTCTTAATCCGGCCAGTTCGAAGTTACCGTCCAAATCAGTGATTGCTCCTGTAGTAGTGCCGCTTATTTGTATTACTGCACCGATTAGTGGTTCATTTGTCACTTTATCGGTCACGCTTCCTCGTAATACAGCCGCTTGAATAGATATGGCCAGGAATAAGAAAATGATTATAAGGCCAAACTCTCTCTTCTTTGTATTCATCATTCTTTAGCTTGTTTTTTAATTCAGTGCAAAGGTCGGTTGTCGGTATTACATGAATGATACAGCTGCGTAATACTTTCTTTTCAAATGTATTTTAATACTGTTTCATTGTCTATTGAAGAGAAAGAAGTTAACTTTGCACGAAAATTATAATTCAATATTCTACTATTATGAGAAGTTTTGCATCCGACAACAATTCCAGTGTACATCCTCAAGTAATGGAAGCACTGATGGCGGCAAACACAAACCATGCTTTCGGTTATGGTGATGACCCTTGGACAGAAGAGGCAACCCGAAAAGTAAAAGAACAGTTTACACATCCGTGTGAACCGTTGTTCGTCTTTAATGGAACAGGTAGCAATACGATGGCATTGCAACTGATGACTCGCCCTTATCATGTTATATTTTGTGCCGACACTGCACATATTGCAGTAGATGAATGTGGAGCGCCAAGCAAGGCGACCGGATGCTTCATGCGCACTATCTCCACTCCCGATGGAAAACTGACACCTGAACTCCTGAAACCTTATATGATTAATTTTGGTGTGGAACACCATTCTCAACCGGGAGCAGTTTATATCAGCCAATGTACAGAACTCGGCACTGTTTATACTCCTGCCGAAGTACGCGCTTTGACAACGTTTGCACACGAACACGGTTTGTTACTGCACATGGACGGTGCACGCATCTCCAATGCTGCCGCAGCATTGGGAGTCAGTTTGGATGAGATATCGGGAGCTTGCGGAGTAGACACCCTGACTTTGGGGGGAACAAAGAATGGTCTGATGGGGGCTGAGTGTGTGGTGGTTTTTAATCCGGACCTGATGAAAGAAGCCCGTTATGCCCGTAAGCAGGCTTGTCAGTTGGCAAGTAAGATGAGGTATATATCTTGCCAATTCACTGCTTTCCTGACTGATAACTTATGGTTACGGTGTGCCCGACACGCCAATGAAATGGCTGCAAAACTTTCTGATGCCTTGCAAGCCATGCCGGATGTAACGTTTACCCAGCCGGTGGAAAGTAACCAGTTATTCTTTATTATGCCTCGTGAGAAAGAGGATAAGTTGCAGGAGTTTTATCATTTTTATTTTTGGAATGATGCAATGAATGAGATGCGTTTAGTCACTTCTTGGGACACAACGGACGAAGATATTGATTCACTTATCGAACGTATTAAATCGTTATAGACAATAACAGAACGTTTCGTTCGGGTTTGTAATCCAAACACGTATTAGCGTATATTCAAATGATGCGCTAATACGTGTTTTGTTTTTAGTTGTCGATTGTTATAATGCGGTTTTATTTGAGACAAAAGACTTTCTATGTATATGCTTTTCCAAATGCTGTCCGCATAGGACTTTCATATAAGTTCTTCTTTTCAAAAATCTTGCATATCCTTTTTTTCTCTCTCTTTCAACTTATTAAAACAAAATTAGAGTCGGTTGAAATGTGAATGAAATTTAATGAATACCTTCTTTGATAGAAAAGTGATAATATAAATAATTGGAAATGAGGATATTTACGATGATTGGAAATTTTAACTAAAAGTGTATCTCTTAGTAAGAGATCTACCATTCCGCTGCAAAAATAAGCAAAGTTTTGAGAATTAGTACACTTTTACGCAAAAAAAATGGGTGTGAGCTCGAAAAAAGATTTTATTTTTTCATTCTTTAGCATTCTAAAAGTTAAAAAACAGTTCTTAATATATTGATAATCTGATGCTTTACTTAGGTCGGTGTATCTCTTACTAAGAGATACACCGATTTTCGTTTCGCGAATCTATATAAAAATGCTTGTAAATCCGCGTTTCGAGAGCCCGCAAACTAAGACAAAAGTAAAGGATAAGATATGGAATACCTGTTTCTAAAACGCAAAAAGAGCACCCTACGTTCCGAAAGGCAGAAAGACCTGCTTTTCAAGGCAGCCGAGCGTCATTGGGACGAACAGTTTGCCGGACAGGGAATAGTGGGCAGGAAAGTGGATTGCTATATATATAAATGTATCCTTTATCAATTGGAAATTCGTCAGGTGTTTTTGGATGCCACTCTTTCTTTGAAGAAATTGAGCGAGCTGGTCGATACGAATCAGACTTATCTCTCCAATGTAGTGAACAAGTATTTTGGGTGTAACTTGAAAGAACTTCTGAATACTTACCGTGTAGAGTATGCCAAGGAATTGCTTCGCAGTAATAAATGCTCGTTGGATAAAGTCCCGGAAAAGAGTGGGTTTACTTCCCGAAGTGCTTTCTATTCAGCTTTTAGTAAGATAGCAGGCGAATCTCCCAAACGTTATTTTTTGCATGAACAGAGGGATTTATGTGCCCAATCAATAACTAATATGTATAACCAATTTTAGTTTTTTAAATTTATAAATTTAAAGTTTTTCTATTATGAACAAAAAGTTTTTAAGTGCAATCCTGTTCGGAGCCTTAATGGTTTCGTCAACAGGAACATTTGTGTCTTGTAAGGATTACGACGATGACATCGAGAACTTGCAGGGACAAATCACTGCAAATGCTGATGCAATCAAGGCTTTGCAGGATCTCGTTGGTAGCGGTAAGTATGTTACTTCAGTTGCAAAAACAGCTGACGGACATGGCATTACCTTTACATTCAATCAGGGTGATCCTGTAACTATCACTTTGGATGACGAAACAGGTAGTGGAGATGTTGTGAAGGTTGTAGATGGTATTTTGTATATCAACGATGAACCTCAAGAACTGAAGGTTGCCACAAGCGAAACAAAACCATCTATCATTATGCAGGATGGTGTATGGGCTGTATTGCAGGAAGACGGAACCTACAAATCTACAGGTGTTCCCGTTTCTGGCGTTAGCGTTGCAGGTAGCGAAGCTGATGGATTTACACTGACTATCTTTGATAAAGACGGTAACAAACAGGAAGTGAAAGTTCCTTCTGCTTCTTCATTGGTAACTTCTATTGCTATTGCTGTGCCTAACTTGAATCCTAATGACGTATTGCTTCACTATGGTAATGTAGTGTATAATGATACTGAGGAAATGATTAATTTGGCCGGTGAAAAGAATGTAAAGGGAGCTATTGTTTCTGCTGTAGATAAAGATGGAACTAAAGGTGCTTCTGTAAATGTAGTTGTAACACCTAGCAATATTGATCCGGCTGATTTGAAGTTCAACTTGGTAAATTCTGAAGGTGCTACTATCTTTGAAGAGGCTGTAGTTTCTACTCCTAAGGGTGCTTTGCAGAGAACGGCTATGGAAGGAGTTTATACTTTGCACTTCGCTTTTAAAGAAGGTGTGACTGTAAAGGATATTAACGATAATAAGATTATCGGTCAAAACGATGCTCTTGCTGTAGTTTGTGGTAAAGCTACTACTGCATTTGAATATAAGTCAGGTTTAGCTTCAGGTTTGACTAAGAGTCCGGCAGGTGTTGTAACATTGAATAATTCTACCTATGTAAAATTGGGTGAGACTTATAGCTTGTTTGGTGCCGGATTGGAAGGCGACCCTTCTGCTAATCCTAATGTGAAGACTGTGAAGTTCTTAGAAGAACTTTCTCATGTATCGGATATAGCTTTGGATTTGGATGAAAATATTAAAGCGTTGTATGGTGTAACTATAAATGGTACGGATTTTACTATTGCTAATGAAGCTGCGTATGGTAAAACTATTAAGTTTACAGTTAAGTATGCTGATGCAACAGTATTGAAGAAAGAAAAGATTAAAACAACGACTCTTACTGTAAAAGTTCAAAAAGCTGCTATTACTTCTGAAGTAACATTAAAGGCTGCTCACGAATTATCTATTGAGTCAGGAAAGAAATGGGCATTCTTACCATTAGCTGATTTGGCTGCTTCTATTACCGAACCTGAAGCTAAATATATTTGGAATAATGGTAAAGTAACCGGCTATGCTACGATTGAAAGTAATTCTGCTTCTCCTGCTAATAAAGTTGAATTGATCTCTAGCAAGAAATATGGTAATCCTGCGGATTATTTAGCTATTGCAAATAGCTATTCTGGTAATCCTGGTAACAATGTTTTGAATAATTGGACACAGGTTAAATCAACAAAGGTTGGTGCGGATAATAAAGTAGAAGAGGCTGATAAGTTGAAGGATGCTGCTTATCTTGCATTTGAAGTTACTGCGAATAATAAGTTTGTAACAGCTGATACTTATAGTGGCTTGATTCAATTCACAATTACAGGTACAGATGCTAGTGGAAAATCGAAATCTATTGATGTTAAGGCAACTGTAGAGTTGACATTGACTAACCCGGCATCTGCTGTAAGCAGAATTCCGATGTACTTTGATGGTGATAAGCTGGCTGCTTATGGTGCTGTTCCGACCGGAGAAAATCTGTTGTATGATGTAAAAACAGCTTATAACAATGCTGATAAAGCAGTAGACTTTACTGTAACAGCAAAAGCAGACAAAGATAAATGGACAGTTAATGGTAGCACAGTTAATATTCCTCTGGATAAGTTGTATACTGAAACTCAGAAGTTTGAAGTTTCTTACAAGCACTTTGAAAATGCAACTTACAATGCTGCTACTGAAACTATCTATATCACAGGTCAAAGCCCGATTAAAGATGGTACAATCACTGTTAGCAAGACTACTCTTGACCTTGCAACCGGTTCAGACTCATTCTTGAGCGCAGACGTTGCCGGTAAGGATGCATTCAACAAGGCATACAAGTTATTGAACTCATTTACTGCTGAAGTGCTGAATGCTGATGGAACTGTTAAAACAGCTGCTGCCGCTAAGGACGTACAAGATACAAGAATTGATGATATCAAATTGGTTGCTACAGGTGAAAATGCAGGTGCATTTAAGGTAACTTATGTTTATAAGAAGATTGAAGATGGTAAGCTTGTAAATGCAGAGGATACAGATGCTGATGCTAAATTGGTAGGTTGGACAATTGCTCTTAAACCGAACACAGCTATCCAAAACGGAGCTACTATCACATTCGACTTGAACATTACTGATAAGTGGGGTGTTGAACTTCCTGCTCAGAAAGTTTCTTTGACTGTGAAAAAATAATCATTCATCTTAATGATTAGCTAATATAAAAGGGCATCCTTCGGGGTGCTCTTTTTTTGTTTAAGCTGTATTTGATAGTATGGCGCAAATATATTTGTAAACATAGAGAGTCGCTTTCTTGTCCTGTCTAAATAGACAAAAATGTTTTCCACGAAAAAGTTGATAACAAGTTGCTTTCACACGTTTCACCCACTGAAACCCTTTATTCATCGGCTTTTTGCGTGAAAGAAGCTGTTAAGAGGAAATTTGTTGCTTTCACGCGGAAACCCCTATGAACAGGTGGTTTCCGATATTTGTGAAATGTGAAAGGAAGTTTTATCAATTTTCTTTCGGGGTTCGGTTCATTCATTCAATTAGTAGGAAAACTCGGAAGAAAGTGTTTTCAAAAGGCGTTTTGCTCGTGTCAAAACACTTTGGTCTTTTCAAAAAAGTTGGTGGAGTTTTTGAAAAAGTTGGTGAAGTTTTCTGAAAAGCTGGTGAAGTTTTTTAGACCTCTTGAGATTTTTCATCAACAATGGAGAGAGTTTTAGCAAATAATGGTAACAATCTTCATAAACAATGCCCATTATTGAGGGGGTATAAGATGGGGTTGTCAAAACGTGGATAATGTTATCGTCTGGTTCGTAGGGGCGAGGTTCGCTCGCCCGAAAACAGTTTGCTTTGTGTCTTCGGGC
>OGXQ01002101.1_pt1 | contig 14132 bp, 15 predicted proteins | sample 1576291 | NCBI WGS metagenome assembly OGXQ01 (sample SAMEA3541575, study PRJEB24748) | human gut metagenome | biome: human gut; feature: human-associated habitat; material: faeces | place: China | collected 2012 | reverse complement strand
TCGCGGTACAACGGTTTTCAAGACCGCCGCAATCGACCACTCTGCCACCTCTCCAGAACTCTTCGTGAGAGTTGCCTTGTTTTTCAAATGCGATGCAAAGGTACGCATTATTTTGAAATCTGCAAATATTTACCGCCTTTTTTGATTATTTTTTTTCATTGTCGTACCTTTGCAGGCAGAAAAAACGAAACAAACAAGCCATGATATACCCTCATAATTTCGAACAGAAGATAGGATTCGACCAGATACGACAACTGCTGAAAGGCAAGTGCCTGAGTACACTAGGCGAAGAACGAGTGGACGAAATGACTTTTTCGGACAATTACGATGAAATTAACCAACGCCTGGAACAGGTGGTTGAATTTGTACGGATTACGCTGGAAGAGGAAGATTTTCCGGCACAATATTTCTTTGATGTACGTCCTTCTCTGAAACGTATCCGTGTGGAAGGTATGTATATGGACGAACAGGAGCTGTTCGACCTTCGCCGTTCACTGGAAACCATCCGCGACATTGTACGATTCCTTCAGCAATCTGATGAAGAAGAGGAAACGGAAAATTCTCCCTATCCTGCCTTGCGTGAACTGGCGGGAGATATTTTAGTATTCCCCCAACTTATCGCACGTATCGACAGCATCCTGGACAAGTTCGGAAAGATAAAGGACAATGCTTCTGCGGAACTTCTGCGCATCCGCCGGGAACTCTCGGCTACTACGGGAAGTATATCACGCAGCCTGAACAGCATTCTCCGTGCTGCACAATCGGAAGGGTATGTAGACAAGGATGTTACTCCCACCATGCGCGACGGACGTCTGGTCATCCCGGTTGCTCCCGGCATGAAGCGCAAAATCAGAGGTATTGTACACGACGAATCAGCCACCGGAAAGACTGTATTTATTGAACCGGCAGAAGTGGTGGAAGCCAATAACCGCATCCGTGAGCTGGAAGGAGAAGAACGCCGTGAAATCATCCGCATCCTGACGGAATTCTCGGCTACGGTACGCCCGCAAGTTCCTGCCTTACTCTCCTCGTATGAGTTTTTGGCAGAAATCGACTTCATCCGTGCCAAAGCCTTGTTCGGTATAGATATAAAAGGACTGAAACCCTCATTTGAGAACAAGCAGATTGTCGACTGGTTTCAGGCTGTGCACCCGCTTCTGCAAATGTCGCTGGCCAAGCATGACAAGAAAGTAGTGCCGCTGGACATTATCCTGACACGCGACAAGCGCATCCTGCTTATTTCCGGACCAAACGCAGGTGGTAAATCTGTCTGCCTGAAAACCGTGGGACTGCTGCAATACATGCTGCAATGCGGTATGCTGGTATCCATGCACGAACGGAGTCACGCCGGTATCTTCAGCCACATATTTATTGATATTGGCGACGAGCAGAGTATTGAAGACGACTTGAGTACCTATTCTTCGCATCTGACCAATATGAAGATGATGCTGAAATCATGCAACGGCGAAAGTCTCATCCTTATCGATGAGTTCGGAGGAGGTACGGAGCCACAGATTGGCGGTGCCATTGCCGAAGCCGTACTGAAACGCTTCAACCTGAAAGGTACGTTCGGCGTGATTACCACTCACTACCAGAACCTGAAGCATTTTGCCGAAGATCACGAAGGAGTGGTGAACGGAGCCATGCTATACGACCGCCACGAGATGCGGGCGCTGTTCCAGTTGCAGATTGGTAATCCGGGAAGTTCGTTTGCCGTAGAGATTGCCCGTAAAATCGGTTTGCCGGAAGAGGTTATTGCTGACGCATCGGAAATTGTGGGAAGTGAATACATCCAGAGCGACAAATACCTTCAGGATATTGTACGCGACAAGCGTTACTGGGAAACCAAGCGTCAGAACATACGCAAGCGGGAAAAACAGATGGAAGATACCATCGCCCGTTACGAACAGGAAATACAGGAGCTGGAACGCAGCCGCAAGGAAATCCTGAAGAAAGCCAAAGAAGAGGCAGAACGGTTGTTGCAAGAATCGAATGCCAAAATTGAAAATACCATTCGTACCATCAAGGAAGCGCAGGCTGAAAAGGAACGTACCCGCACGGCACGTCAGGAACTGACCGACTTCAAGCAGCAGGTAGAGAACCTGGAAAAGGCGGCTTTGGAAGAGAAAATCGCGCGCAAGATGGAAAAACTCCGCGAAAAGCAGGAACGTAAAAAAGATAAGAAAGCGAAACAAGCCAATACTCCTGAAACTCCGGTTGCTCCTAAGGTACGTCCTATTGAAGCAGGAGACTACGTACGCATCAAAGGACAGACCAGCGTGGGACAAGTCATGGAAATCAGCGGAAAGAATGCTGTGGTCATGTTCGGACTGATGAAAACCAACGTGAAAGCCGAACGACTGGAACGGACGGATGCACCGAAAGCTGCCCCGTTATCCAGCAAGGCGACTTTTGTCAGCAGCGAAACCCAAGACCGGATGTACGAAAAGAAACTGAATTTCAAGCAGGACATCGATGTCAGAGGTATGCGGGGCGACGAAGCCATACAAGCGGTCACCTATTTCATCGATGACGCTATCTTAGTAGGAGTCAGCCGCGTACGCATCCTGCACGGTACGGGCACAGGTATTCTGCGCACCCTCATCCGGCAATACCTGGCTACCGTGCCGGGAGTAGCCCATTTCCAGGATGAACACGTACAGTTTGGCGGCGCAGGCATCACCGTGGTGGATTTAAAATAAACCCTACGGGATTTCTGCACATATATGCGATTATTGCGTATCTTTGCAGAAAACTTACACCTATTTTTTAGTATGAAATCAATCAGAGAATTATATCGCATCGGCACGGGGCCATCCAGCAGCCATACCATGGGGCCCCGCAAAGCTGCCGAACAATTTCTTGCTCGTAATCCAGAGGCTGCCTCATTCGAAGTAACTCTGTATGGCAGTCTGGCTGCCACAGGACGTGGCCACATGACCGATGTAGCTATTTTGGATACCCTGCAACCTCACGCTCCCGTAGAAATTCTCTGGAAACCACATATTTTCTTCCCTTTCCACCCGAACGGAATGACTTTCAAGGCTTTCGATGCACAGAAGAAAAAGCTGGATGAATGGACCGTATTCAGTGTAGGAGGTGGTGCACTGGCCGAAGAAGGACACGACCGCACAGCCACCAACGATATTTACAACATGAATACCATGAGTCAGATTTTGTACTGGTGCGAACACACCGGACGCAGCTACTGGGAATACGTGGAGCAATGCGAAGGTCCGGAGATATGGGATTTTCTGGCAGAGGTATGGGAGACCATGAAAGCCGCCATCCATCGCGGACTGGATGCCGAAGGTGTATTGCCCGGCCCATTGAATCTGCGCCGCAAGGCATCGGCTTATTACATTCGTTCGAAAGGCTATAAAGACTCTCTTCGCTCACGCGGACTGGTATTCGCATACGCACTGGCTGTCAGTGAGGAAAATGCTTCCGGAGGAAAAATCGTCACAGCACCCACTTGTGGAGCCTGCGGAGTGGTTCCGGCTGTCTTGTATCACCTGCAGAAAAGCCGCGACTTCAGCGACGCACGTATCTTGCGGGCATTAGCGACCGCCGGGCTGGTGGGAAACATCGTCAAGCACAATGCTTCTATTTCGGGAGCTGAAGCCGGATGCCAGGCCGAAGTGGGAGTAGCTTGTTCCATGGCATCTGCAGCGGCCAGCCAGTTGTTCGGAGGCAGTCCGGCCCAGATAGAATATGCAGCCGAAATGGGACTGGAACATCACTTGGGTATGACATGCGACCCGGTATGCGGACTGGTACAAATTCCTTGTATAGAACGTAATGCGTATGCTGCCGCACGTGCACTCGATGCGAATATCTATTCAGCCTTTACCGACGGGCATCACCGGGTATCATTCGACAAGGTGGTAGAGGTAATGAAGCAGACCGGACACGACCTCCCATCCTTGTACAAGGAAACGAGTGAAGGAGGACTTGCCAAGAATTATCAGCCCATGGAATAAGAGGGTAAAAGAAACGTAAGGACGCCTTCTCAAAAACGCCTTTACGTTTTATCTTAAACGCCCTTGCGTTTGAACCAAAACGTACTTGCGTTTTACTTAAAACGCACTTACGTTTTTAGCTAAACGCAAAGGCGTTTTTTCGGGACGGTAAACCGTATCATTTTTCTACTCTTTCACCTCAAAAATACTGTTGAAAATGACTTTCACCTGTCACTATGATTCTCCGTTGGGAGGAATCACACTGGCTGCCACGGAAAGCGGACTTTGCGGCCTCTGGTTCGACGGACAAAAATATTTCGGTCACGGACTGAAAGAAGAGGCCATGACGAAGGAAACTCCGTTGCTGCTTCAAACACGGCAATGGCTCGATGTTTATTTCTCCGGCCAACAACCCGATTTCTGCCCTCCCCTGCAACCTTCCGGCACTCATTTTCAGCAGACCGTCTGGCAAATCTTATCCACCATTCCTTACGGTGAAACCCGGACCTACAAAGATATAGCCATGGAAACCGCCCGCCGTTTAGGACGGCCTCACATGGCAGCACAAGCTGTAGGCAATGCCATCGGACACAATCCCATCAGCATCCTGATTCCCTGCCACCGCATAGTAGGAAGCAATGGAAGCCTGACCGGATACGCCGGCGGCATCTCGCGCAAGCAGTCACTTTTAGATATAGAACATATACCTTATTATATAAAGTAAAATCGTATGAAATCTTACCAAGCCTACTTATTTGACTTTGACTATACCTTGGCCAATTCTTCCAAGGGAATTGTGATGTGCTACAGAAATGTACTCGAACGCCATGGATTCCATCAGGTGGACGACCTTTCTATCAAACGTACCATCGGAAAGACACTGGTTGATTCCTTTTCCATCATGACCGGAATAACCGATGCAGACACGCTGGAGACATTCCGGAAAGAATATGTCAAGGAAGCCGACCAGCACATGACGGCCAATACCATACTTTTCCCTGAAACGGAAGAAGTGCTACGCGCCCTGAAAGCCAATGGAGCCCGTATCGGCATCATCTCCACCAAGTACCGCTACCGCATCATGGAGCTGATGGGGAAAATATTCCCCGAAGGATTCATTGACATCATCGTAGGAGGAGAAGACGTGAAAGAAGCCAAGCCCTCACCCGAAGGTCTGCTGCAGGCCGCTTCCCGCCTGAACTGCCCGAAAGAGCAGATTCTCTACCTCGGCGACAGTACCGTCGATGCGGAAACCGCCCAAAATGCAGGAGTTGACTTTGCCGGTATCCTTCACGGAATGACCACTCGCGAAGAGCTGGCAGCCTATCCGCATACAGCCATTTTCCCCGATTTACTTCCACTGATAAAAAAATAGGAAATATATCCGTTTTTTTCAGATAAATAGTTGGTTATGTAAATATAAAGCCGTAAATTTGCAGCCGATTTTAGTCCGTGTAGGTAAAAAAGTAGCTACAGAGAACAGCTCACCTTACGGAGGAAACCCGTTTAATATTTATTTAAAAATGTACGTAATCGTAGAAATTAACGGTCAGCAGTTCAAAGCAGAAGAAGGCAAGAAACTGTTCGTTCACCACATTCAGAATGCTGAAAACGGTGCAACTGTTGAATTTGACAAAGTCTTGTTGGTTGACAACAACGGTACTGTAACTGTAGGTGCTCCTACTGTAGACGGTGCAAAAGTGGTTTGCGAAGTAGCTTCTCACTTGGTAAAAGGTGACAAGGTATTGGTATTCCACAAGAAGAGAAGAAAAGGTTACAAGAAACTGAACGGTCATCGCCAGCAGTTTACTGAATTGACAATCAAACAAGTTATTGCTTAATCATTAAAAACGTAGAAGAAAATGGCACATAAGAAAGGTGTAGGTAGTTCTAAGAACGGCCGTGAATCAGCTAGTAAGAGATTAGGCGTAAAGATATTCGGTGGTTCAGCTTGCAAAGCTGGTAACATCATTGTTCGTCAAAGAGGAACAGTTCACAACCCGGGTGAAAACGTAGGTATGGGTAGTGACCACACTCTTTACGCATTGGTAGATGGTACTGTATGTTTCAAGAAAGGTCGCGAAGACAGAAGCTATGTTTCTGTAATTCCTTGCGCTGAAGCATAATCTACTGAAAACGAATTTTGAAAAGAGGCTGTCTCAAAATAGAATTGCAAAAGTAAAAATATTACAGATTGAAACTTAGAAATAAAAAATCTCCTGTTTCAGCCTTAGTTTACTCTAATGATATGGCTAAAAGCAGGAGATTTTTATACTATAACTTATAAATTATAAGTATATCTGTCCAATTTCTCTATTTTGAGACAGCCTCTTTTTGTTTTCCATCCCCTCTCTTCACGAAGAAGACATAGAAATATCATAAATTTCCCCGTACGAATATGAAAACAAACCGTCTGATTCTCTTATTATTCATCCTATTTCCAGCCTATGTATTGGCCGGCAATCGCTTTCAAGAACTATACACCAATATCCATCAGTTTATCTCACAGCAAAAAGCTGAAGTGGGAGTAGCCATCATTGCAGACGGAAAAGATACTGTCACCATAGAGAACAACCGACGCTACCCGTTGATGAGCGTATTCAAATTACATCAGGCACTGGCTGTGGGAGATTACTGTAAAAGACATCAGCTCTCCTTTGATACCTTGCTTACCGTAGACAGCACAGACCTGCAGCCCAATACTTACAGTCCGCTAAGAGACCGGTACCCTCACGGAGGAAAGTTTTCACTTAAGCAATTAATGGAATACACCCTCCACTTAAGCGACAATAATGCATGCGACATCCTGTTCAAATTTACCGGAGGTCCTGCGGTGACCGACCGTTATATCCGTAGTTTGGGAATCAACGATTTTTCTATCCAATACACAGAAGACGACATGCACCAGGACCTGAACCTTGGCTATGAAAACTGGAGCACTCCGCTGGCTACCGCAGAAGTCATCGAGGCTCTACTTACCCGGACTTTATTCGACAAACCTCATCAGGAATTCATCAAAGAAGCCCTTGTCACCTGTCAGACTGGAACAAGCAGAATAGTCCACCCTCTACAAGACAAGCAGGTCACCGTAGGGCATAAAACCGGTACTGGCGACCGCAACGCATCGGGACAACTCATTGCCATTAACGATGCCGGATTTGTACAGTTCCCTAATGGTCACCGTTATACCCTCGTTGTTTTTGTCAAAGACTCACAGGAAAGCATGGAGGATACGGAAGCCATTATCGCACAAATTTCTGAAATGGTTTATCAGGCCTTCTCTAACCCCTGATAAACTCCTCTCACCAGCTGACAAGCCGTTTTCAAGTCAAGAGCCCCGGTATTCAGCATCAAATCATACCGATGAGGTTCTCCCCATTTCTCTCCCGTATAGTATTCATAGTGATGAATGCGGTTGCGATTCACCCGCTTGATTTCCGTTTCAGCACTTTCTTTCGCAATACCGTATTCGCTCACGCAACGGGTCACAGAATGAGACAAATCGGAATAACAGAACAGTTTCAGCACCTTCGGATAGTCTTTCAATACAAAGTCGGCACAGCGTCCCACAATGATACAAGATTCCTTTGCGGCCAGTTCCTGAATAATCTTACTTTCCGACACAAATAATACATCGTCTGAAGAAAGGCTGGATTCCAATGGCTGCTCACTATTTTTTGAAAGAATGCACTTCAACCAGAAGGAAGGAATGGACTGCTCGTTTTTCACAATATACTGTTCATCCATCCCGCTCCGCTGGGCTGCCATACGTATGAATTCTTTATCATAAAGTTTGATGCCCAATTCTTTGGAAAGCATTTCACCCAGCAGATGCCCTCCACTGCCATATTCACGCGCTATAGTAATAACCACATGTTGCCCTTGTGAAAAATCCGGTACGTTCCGCACAGAAGCATCTGTAATCCATTTATCTAGGAAACGGTAATACGGACTTACAAAATGCACAATCGGACCGACTACCAAGGCAGAAATCACAGTTCCTTCACGCACTCCGTACACCCCCGACATAAAAGCAAGTGATAACAAGCAAGCAATAGCTACCAATGTCACGTCAAATCCGAGTTTTATATAACCGAACTCTCCGCGAAACCGACGGGTAATGACCTTTACAAAATATTCTCCGGCCATCATCGCGGCATTGGCCTTTACCTCAAGTGCAATTCCTACAGCTAAAATCACACATCCAATCAATAAGGCCACAATCATATACACATATTCTACGGGATTGAGCCAGAAAAGAATATAATGCATACAAAGGTCAATAAACATACCAAAGCTGAAAGAGATAGGAATCTGCAGAAGATACATGCGCAAATCAGATTTCAAATCTTCACGTGTCATTAAGAACAATTCCAGTATCACAAAAAGAAGATTCAACAGGATGGTCCACTGACCAATGGTAAAGGGAGTGAACATACTCAATACGTAAGTCACACTCGTAATAGGCGAAGTACCTAATGCAGCTTTGGTAATGAAGGCAATTCCCAGTGCATTAACAAACAAAGATACGCAAAACAGCAGGTAGCGCCGGCACATAAATTTATTCATACTTGTTCTCTTTATCAAAAGTGCCGCAAAGTTCCCTTATTTTTTTCATTCCTTATTCATAAAAGGAAGACTAATTTTGGTCAAAAACGAAACAACTCTTAATTTTATCCACAAAAATAAATACGATGAATCCGACTCTACTTGAAATCATACAAACACATGGCAACGGAACTGAAAGCACATGCTACTGCGAACTTACCTCCTCATCGGTTCCTACCGGAAAAGCCGAATTGAAAGAAGGATTTTTCTTTCTTCTCGTCACAAACGGAACAGCCCAACTGGCAGATGAATATCAGACTTACGAACTTCAACCTGCACATTTAGTTACACTTACACCCAGCACAAAATGCATGATTCAGGCTACGAGTTCTCACTTCCAGTCCATGCTCCTCTATCTGAAACCAACTTTCTTTGATAGCTTACCCGACGGACAGCCACTATATGAACAACTGGCACACTACTTGGGACACTATCAGCTACCGGTATTCTTATTGGAAAACGAACAAGCTACTTACCTGCAAAAAATCTTCGCTCTATTTGCACCATGCAGAAAAAATGCAGCCAACTATTACGACAGTATTCTGAACCACTTATGCAGTTTCTGTCTTCTACAGATAGCTGATATATTGACTCAAACCCGCCATGAAGTTCCGGATTATGCACGACGCTCCACAGATATTTTCAGGCTATTCAAAAAAACGTTGATGGAAAATTATCGCCAGCACCATGACATAGGGTTTTATGCAGAAAGTCTGCACATCTCAACCACCTACCTTTCGCGCATCGTAAAACACATCACCGGACATACGGTCCGCTTTCACATCAGCGAACTGCTCTGTGCCGACGCACGTAAGTTGTTGGAATGTACAAACCTGGATATTAAAGAAATTGCAGAAAAGTTAGGATTCTCTGACCAGTCTGTCTTTGGCAAATTTTTCGTAAAGAAGACAGGGCTTTCTCCCATGAAATTCCGCACACAGCGAGAAAGAGACAAAAAGAATTATCCTTTTCCCGATGCTGAAGGTTCGTAAGTCCATCCACAGTCATTATGATATACCATCAGACGGCTTATACCTCCATCGACCGTAATATTTTCTCCATTGATAAATGAATTGCGCTCATCACAAAGAAAATCCACCACACGGGCAATATCGGCAGGCTCTCCCACCCTGCCTGACGGATGCTGGGCGGTATCTCCCGTACTATAGACTGCTTCATAATGCGCTTCTTCATGATAGGCACCGGTATCAATCCATCCGGGAGCTACCGAATTTACACGCGCTATGCCCGACAAACTAACGGCCAAAGCATGAGTCAGCGCAGTAATTCCTCCTTTGGCTGCCGTATAGCTCTCCGTATCCGGCTGCGATTGAAAAGCACGCGTAGACGAAATTTTACAATCGCTCCCATCCCTTGAAAATGGTCTTTGAACAACCGGGCCAGCATATAAGGTGCCACTACTCCCACACGCTGCACATACAGAAAATCTTCATACTCACAGTCAGAAAGGATACCTCCCCGCATCAGACAAGCATTATTAATCAAGCAATGTATGCCTTCCGGATGTTCACGAAGCACCAAAGCTGCAAATTCCTCTAATGCCTGTTTTTCTGCCACATCGCCGACAAATCCGGTCACCTGCCAGCCTCTCTCACGCATCTTTTCCACTTGTGTGAGAGTGGCCTGCTGATTCTGGTCTATAAAATATACACTATCCCCCTGAGAAGCAAAATGTGCGACGATGCAACGTCCGATACCTCCAGCTCCACCTGTCACTACTATAATTCTATTCATAATACTGTTGATTCTTGTTTGTACCTAAATTTCTCTCTTACAAAGGTAAAAATTTACAGATGAATATCTGTAAGCTTCCATCAACAAGCAACAACAAAAAAGGCAGACTTCATCAAATCAATGAAATCTGCCCTCTTATATTTATCAAAAATCTTCCTGAGTCAAGTTCTGCCACAGCAATCAGCCAATCACGACCTCTCCATCGGCTGTGGCCTGATCTTCCCAGGCTCCGATACTGCCAGCGGATACGGTAATACCGTCACGTCCCACTTTCAAGGTCAGAGTGCACGATTTACCACTTTCCAATGCAGTCTGCGGGTTACCCGACTGCTTAAATAAAGCATCCAGAGTAAAATGCTTGGTTTCGCCACCTAAAGTAAGAGTGAAAGAAATCCCATCGGTCGCTTGGGGCACTAGATAGAACGAAGCTTTTGCCCCCGTTACAGTAAGGCTTCCTTGTTCATCCTTCACCTCCTTCACACTTCCCTTAACGGCATCTATCACACATGTGGTTTTTGCAGAGAAAGTGCATGACAGCAGAGTCAAATCCTCCTCCGTGTAACCATTTCCCGGCACAAACTCTAAATTAAGGCGGTGCAATGCATGACAGAAAGTAAGTGCCACCGTTTCAGAAGTGCCGACTTCTACCGGCTGAGCAGTGGCAATCAACAAATCACCATAGGGAGCCTTGAACGAATTAAATTCAAAAGTGCCATCCTTCTCCACTTTTTGTGTGGGATAACAAGCTGAAAAAGTGACTTGTGATACCTCTTCTGAAAGTCCAAAATCAGGCCATTTAAGAAAATCAAGCTCATAAGCATAATCAGTCACTACTGGTGCAGCTCCTCCCGTTACACAAAGAGTCATCTTATCTCCTTTCTGAAAACTGCCGCTTCCATCACTTCCCAATTGTGGAGCACGCGTTTGAGAGGCAATACTGGCGACAATGGAAATTTTACCAGAATTACCAGACAAGTCACCCGAGCCACTGCCGGATGTGTCTTCTGATGTATTTCCTGAAGTATCACCATTCACATTTGTCGGTATATCGTTTGTACAAGATACTGCTGTCAGCATAGCAGCTATGAATGCATAAAGCACACTTTTTTTCATCATCATTCTTTTTATCATGATTATTATTTAAAGAGTCAAAGCATGAGGCGTAAATAGTTTTTTACAAAAACAGGAAACGCATTTCATCAATAAATTATACGCAAAGGAACATGATTTGTTCAATACAGTCTGTTGGTGATTCAAAACCTTACCGTTTATTTTCACCTGTTCACATATATATACAATCTCATACCTGCAACATAAGAACTTCATTTTCATTCTTCCCGAATTATTCGATAATTACACCGAGATTTCCTATCTTTGCGACTGATTAATATTAATGCACATTTAATTTTTTGACATGGAAAATAAATACATCACAGTAGCATATAAACTTTATGCGGTAACAGACGGAGAAAAAGAATTACGTGAAGAAGCCCCTGCAAGCCATCCGTTCCAGTTCATCTCAGGAATCGGTTATACTTTGGAACGCTTTGAAAAGGAAATCTTAGCACTGAAGAAAGGTGACAACTTCAACTTTACAATTCCTTGTGCGGAAGCATACGGCGAAAGAGACGAAGACAACGTACGCCAGGTGCCCAAATCTATGTTCTGCGGTCCGGATGGAAAATTCGATAGCGACAATATCTTCGAAGGCAACATCATCATGCTGAACGATGCAGAAGGCCATCAGTTCTATGCCAACGTTGGCGAAATCACAGAAGATAAAGTGGTGCTCGACCTGAACCACCCGCATGCTGGTAAAGACCTGATTTTTGAAGGTACCGTAATGGAAATGCGCGATGCAACCAACAAGGAAATGGAAAGCATCCTCAAACTGATGAGCGGTGAAGGCTGCGGATGCGGTTGCGACAGCTGTGGAGGCGGTTGCGGCGAACACGAAGCTGAAGAAGACGGCTGCTGCGGTGGCGGTTGCGGACACTGTCATTCATAATCTAATTTTTACTTAATCATAAAAAGAAGACGGCATGTTCCGTCTTCTTTCTTTTTCTACCTTTCTAATTCTGCTTTTCACATGATTCTCATAGCCGATAGCGGAGCGACCAAAACCGACTGGTGCTTCGGAAACACGTTACACGATTGCCAGGTTGTTCACACCGAAGGTATCAACCCTTTTCATCTGACAGAAGAGAAAATAAAACAGCTTCTTCAGGAAAGCCTGCTTGCACAACTGCCTTTTCCACAAGAAGAAGTGAAAGCCATTTTCTTTTATGGGGCTGGCTGTACCCCTGAAAAAGCCGGCAAGCTCTCCGGTTTACTCGCCGAAGCATTCCCTCACGCAACCATCCAGGTGGAAGGTGATTTGCTTGGAGCTGCCCGTGCATTGTGCAAGCATCAGCCGGGAATTGCCTGCATATTAGGAACAGGGGCGAACTCCTGCTTGTACGATGGTCAACGAATCACGCATAACACTCCTCCATTAGGCTATATTTTAGGAGATTTGCAATTGTATACCATTGATTACCTCTTGTAACGCCCGGCCTGTCCTCAACCTTTGCACGGTTTTTCTTTACCATTTTATTGATAAAAGAAGATTTGCCTACATTCGGAATACCGACAATCATAATTCTGATTGTGGGATTTACCATTCCTTTTTCTTTTAATCTTGCAATCTTATGGCTCATAACCGTATTTACGGCAGGTGCAAATTTATCAAGACCTCTGCCGCTTTTACAGTCAACAGGGATAGCAACAAGATTCTGCTTTTTAAAATAGTCAATCCACATTTTCGTAGCAGTTTGATTAGCCATATCGCATTTATTGAGAAGAATAACTCTCGGCTTGTTCTGAACAAGTTTTGCAAGGTCGGGGTTACGACTGCTGACAGGAATTCTTGCATCAATAATTTCTGCGACAGCATCAACAAGTTTAAGACTTGACTGAATCTGTCTTTTTGTTTTGGTCATATGACCGGGGAACCATTGAATAGTCTGCATTTCGCTCATATATGTACATCCTTTAAAAATTTTCTGCTAATATAAATACTTGAATCTGTCAAGCGGGAAAAATATAAATTGTGCTTTTCCGATTACATCATCGACAGACACAAGGCCTATACTCTTATCACGGCTGTCAAGAGAAATAATTCTGTTATCACCCATTACAAAGATATAACCTTCAGGGATAACATACGGAATTTGCAATGGATTTGACGGTTCTCGTGTTAAAGAAGAAACATACGGTTCATCAATTTTTATACCGTCAACATAAACTGCATTTTTACTGTAATCCACAACAAGCGTCTGTCCTCCAACGGCTATAACCCGTTTTATAATTCTCTTTTCAATCTGATTTTCAGCGTTGATAGCTACAATATCGCCGCATTTTGGCTCATACATAAAATTTGTAATGAAAATTTTATCATCGCCGTGGAGCGTGTCAAGCATCGAATTTCCTACAACATTGGCATCTCTGATGATAAAAGTAAACGCTACGGATATAATTGCAAACACAAAAATTATTGTCCGTGTAAAATCAAACATATAATCTGTGATTTTTTTATCGTTAATTTTAATTCTGATTTTATTCTTTTTAGGTTTTTGAGGCATATAACCCTCCGTAAAAAATAAAGCTTATTTCTATTATAAAACAGAAATAAGCTTTTCACAATATCAAAACTTAAATTAACATTGATTTTTTACGATTTTTAGAATCAGTACAGATAACCGAAGTGGTCAAACGGATAAACTACAAACTGTGCTTTGCCGATTACATCATCAACATCTATAAGAC